>Ga0247727_10008210_pt1 | contig 19479 bp, 18 predicted proteins | sample WisWelCaveWW1625_FD_202498 | JGI IMG/M metagenome (GOLD analysis project Ga0247727, IMG submission 202498) | Biofilm microbial communities from Wishing Well Cave, Virginia, United States - WW16-25 | ecosystem: Environmental > Aquatic > Deep subsurface > Groundwater > Cave microbial mat | place... | reverse complement strand
CAGCCAAAACGCTGAGCCTGAAAATTAACAATCCGCGATGGTCCAATGTCGTTAATTTTTCTTCCGCTTCTAATTTTGACTTCGCATAAACCGTGGACGGGGCCGTTTTTGAATTCTCGTTAAATCCATTTTCCGGCATCGCGGCTAAATCATAAACATCCTGGCTTGAAGCGAAAATAAAAAGAAAAATGCCTTTCTCAATCGCGATTCGCCGCAAAAGAAATGTCCCTTCGGTGTTAACTTTATAATATTCTGCCTCAATTTTATTTTTAAACGGCTGGCAGGAAGCCAAATGAATTACCCCATCGACACCTTTCAGGGCTTGTGAACAATCCTTTGGATTACAAATATCTCTCGGATTTTGCGGGGTTCGAAACAAAACAGCGTCAAACCGCTGGCTTTCTTTAAGCGCGCGCACAACCGCAGTTCCCAATAAACCATTATTGCCGGTGACTAATATTTTTTTCATCGTTTATCCACCAAAGAAAAATACGGAAACGAATACCCCTCTAAAATCTTGCCGATGACATCTTGAAAACCAATTGGGATCACGCAAACCTTATCCACGGTCGATTGTAAAACGCTTTTTGTCGGCGCCCAAACCCGCCCGCGGATTCCGGAAATCTCACGGTTCTGTTTTTTCACATCACCATCAAAGATCGTATATCCTTTTAAGTTCACCATGCTGATCAGATTCGCGGCCGTCGCACACGCCCCCCACAACCCCAGCCGTTTGGCCGGCGCCTTTCGTTTCTTAAAATTTTTTAAAAGGGTTTGGAGAGAATTACGATAATGGGAAAGCGGGTCGGCACGCCTTAGATTTCTTACCTTTTTAGACCCCGCCGCCGACTTGCGGGCGGTCACATAAAAATCGCTTTTTGTTTCCTTGATTTTTTCAATATGCAATCCCGCCAATAAAAAAATATTGTTCAGACTCTGCTTCGTGAAATGACTCAAATGCTCGTGCATAAAAAGTCCGGGGTCGCCCACCCTCATCTGCCGCTCGGCATTAGGAACGGCGATGATCAATTGACCCTTTTGGGAAAGAACTGCGGTCAGGGATTTTAAAAATTCGACCGGCGCCTTCACGTGCTCCAACACCCAAAGCGAGATGATCGTGTCAAATTCCTGCCCGTGAAATCGCCGTTTATTAAAAAATCCCTGAAAAATTTTTGCCTTGAACCCATTCTCTGTAAACGGGACCTGTGGGCTCGGTTCAACACCGACTAATTTCTGGGCCCCGCGTTTAAACAATTCATACAAAAGGTATCCATTCTGACAGCCGACCTCCAAAACCGACGATGGGGAAAATAAAAATTTGGTATTTTCAAAAAATACCTTGGCCCTTTGCTGTCCCCAGCCAATCTCGGCCATCGGGGTTGAGGCGTCGCTGCTTTGACTTTGGTAAACCGCTTCCACCATTCGTAAATTTTCTTTATACAGAATCTGCTGCGTCAAACCGCAAGTAAAACACGTCCCCAAATGCGCTTTTAGGCGTTTCCCTTTGAGTAACTCCTCAAGCTTCGGATTCTTAACCCCGTAATAAAACGGCAAACACCCCAAACCAACCTTCTTGTTCATATCCAAAGGCTTATCGCAGGCTAAACATTTCTTCGCTTTCCGTAGATTAGATTTTGTCATTAAAATAAGCTGGAATTAATTCAGCATCCGCCTGAACATTTTTGTTTAATAATCGATTACGGTAGCGCAAAAAGAATTCTTTCGGGGTGATCTTGCCCAACGGCCGAAGGAATTTCACATCTTCCAGCCGGACGCGCTCGCCTCTGGTTATGTTCCGTCGGGCATAAACCCCTTTCTGCATGGTTTTTCTCTGCGCGGTTTCTTCGTCTTGAATATCCCAATCATGATTTCCTAAAGCCTGTTCAACTTTGCGGACCTCTTTGACAAATCGTTTCATTTCTTTGGGTGTCAATGAAGCTTTATGGTCCGGACCCCGAGCATTTTTATCCAGAGTAAAATGCCGTTCGATCATCACCATATCCAAGGACAACGAAGCCAAACTGATCTCATTGCCCACGGAATGGTCGGAAAATCCAAGCAGGTATTGCGGGAATTCCTCGCGCAATTTTCGAATACCGCGCAAGTTGATACTCGCCGGCGATGCCGGATAATTGGACGTGCATTTTAAGACGCAGATATTCTTATTCAATTCCCCGACAAAGCGGATGGAATCCACGATTTCTTTCCACCGGCTCATACCCGTTGACAAAAGGACATGCTTTTTGGAACGCCGGACAACATCCAGAATCGGATAATTCATCATTTCACTGCTGGCGATCTTGATAGCATCACAACCAAGCTTAATTAGAAATTCCGCGGATACGATATCGTAGGGTGTCGATAAAAAAATAACGTCTCTGTCTTCACAATGTGCTTTAAGTTCGGCAAAACTCTTTAAGGGCAGTTCCAGTTTCTTGATTAATTCAAAATGAGACATCTTTCTACCGACATTGGCCAAATGATGACCGGCCAAAGGCGTTGTTCGGCCAATACTTTCTTCGGTTAAAAAGGTCTGGAATTTAACCGCGTCGGCGCCGGCCTCGGCCGCCGCGTCAATCAGCTTATGTGCCAGCTTAATATCGCCGTTATGGTTTACACCCGCTTCAGCGATGATCAGTACCGGTTCGCCTTTGCCCACCCACCTTTTCCCAATTTTAAACCGCTTCATACTTTCCTTTACTTCAACCGATTCTTCTCAAAATCCTGTTCGGTCAACAGTCCGCTTTCGATGGCTTTAACCAATTCCTTAACGCCGTCGCGTACCGACATCACCGGCGCAAAATCCAGGATCTGTTCAATCTTAGTAAAATCGACCCGATAACTACGTTTGTCTTCAACCGTGTTGATATAATCCACTTCAAAATCACCAATGACGCTTTTGATCTGCTCAATGATGTCGCGCTTGGTGAAATTCTGTTCGTTCCAACCGGCGTTAAAGATCTGCCCCGACACTTGCTCTTTAGGAAGTTCTAAAAACTTACAATAGATTCTCGCCATGTCCAAAACGTGGATAAACGGCCGCCAGGATTCTTCGGCGAAGACTATCAACCGCTGGTCGCGCAAGGCCTCATAGGTAAAAGAATTGACCGTCAAATCAAAACGCGTCCGCCCCGAAACGCCAAAGGCCGTGCTGAAACGAAACATCGTTGGGCAAAAACCATTGTGATTCGCCTGCGCGCTGAGATAACGCTCGCAATCAATCTTTGTTTCCGCGTACAAGGAAACCGGATTGAGTTCACCGTCCTCGGAAATGGGTTTTGAGGTATCAGCCACGCCGTAATTGCTGCACGTGGAGGCAAACAAGAAATGATTGACGTTTCGCTTCTTGGCTTTTTCCGCTAAAGATTGAGTCGCCTTGTAATTTACCTCAATGGACCTTTGCGGGTCGCGCTCGCAGGGTTTATCCCCGACAATAGCCGCCAAATGAATGATATCCGTCACCTCGTTGAGGGATTTGTCAATGTCTTTTGTGTTTGTGACATCGCCATTAACAAATTCAAATTGCGGATGATTGATAAGTCCGGCTAAGGACCGACCGCCGTACATCAAATTATCCACAACACGAACACGATAGCCGTGAAAAAGCAGTTCACGGCATAGCGTCGAACCTTTGTAACCCGCGCCGCCCGTGACTAAAACCAGCCGGTCATTGGGACCGAGTGAAAATTTCTTTTTAGGCTTCATTTCTCACCTGATCCGGCAAATCCTTTGTGACGGATGTCCCCGGGCCCACCTTGACATTTTTGCCGATGGTAACATAAGAGGCCACCGAACAGCCCACGCCCAAAGAGGCATTACGTTTAATAAATCCACCGCCGCCGATACAACTCCCCACCCCGATATAAACATTATCCGCGACCTGAGTATTGGCGCCGATAATGGTCCCGGCTTCTAAGATACTATTTTGCTCAATCGTAACCTGTGGCGAGACAATGCACCCGGGGCCGATAATCACCCCTTCTTTGATACGGGTGCTGGCATCGATAAAGGCGCTAGCATGAATCACATTGATCAACTCAAAGCCGATGTCCTTGAGCTGATGAAAGTATTTCTCACGGGTATTATTATCAAAACCAATCGCGGCCACGGCCCCTCGGATTCCCTGTTTGAAAAGATCTTTCAAAATTTTGTGAGTGCCGATGACTTCAATGCCTAAAATCCTTTTTCCCTTGGTCTTCTCATCTTTGTCCGTGAATCCGCTCACCTGGAAATTGCAGTCATTAAGTAATGTGGAAGCCACGGCCTGAGCCGTGCTCCCTGCTCCGACAATGACGACTTTCATAGTTTCCCCTTTCCTTTTAGACGACTATTCCCCATCAAAAAAATGTGTTCTCCCTTCCACAACAACTCCATCTCAATTTCAAAATATTTTGTCAGCGATTTCTTTAAACTGCTAAAACTCCTCACAAAACCAATCGGTTTGGGCGGCAAGTAAAGTGAAATAAAGATGCGCCGGCCGCGGTGACTGGCCTTTTGAATGATTTCTCGCCAATCTTTCAAATACGAAAGGACCTCCATCATGACAATCAAATCCCACGATCCCTTTTCTTCCAGCGCTTGATTAACAGTCCTGGTCAAAAAATAAATCCCCGGGTAACGCGATTTGGCCTTAGCAATAGCGGTCCTGGAAATATCCACCCCGACAATTCGATTGCCATTCTTCTTTAAAAGATTCGTGAAAGTCCCTTTTCCACAACCCACATCTAAAATGGAAGAGTAACGATTCTGGTTGATGAGCCAAGAGGAAAATCGCCGGCTAAAATCACTCACGTCGTCCTGAAACCAGCTGTCAAAATGTTCCTTGTCTTCGTTGGCATACATCTTTTCAAAACGGCCGACGAATTTTCGTTTGCGCGCGTCGAACACATATTTATGGTAAGGCTGGATAGTCATACGATTACCATTAAGTCATCCTACCCGCCCTGGCTAAAATCTTTAGCGGGCCAGGGGGAGCGCAGCGAAGGATCTTTTAAGAGATTCTTCGCCCTTTGGGCTCAGAATGACAAATCAAACGCTTCAATAAAATTTGCTCGGCCAACCAGAAATCAAACTCATCGTCAATCTCGACATTTTGTTCACGGCTGATTTCGATTCGGCCGACTTTCTTGCCATATCGTGTGCCGCTTCGGATAAGGTCGGATTTCATCACATACACATTACCGTCATCGTAAAAGAATCCTTTCAAATCCTGACGCCGTTTCGTATATGTCCCATATTCCATAAATTTACAGACAAAACCCGTGGCGATATTATCAACTCTCTGCTTTTGGAATTTTTTGATGCACAGATCAATTAACCCAGCATCTCTCACCGGTGACGTCGGCTGCAAAAGGACAACGGCCTGCGCGTCGATCTTGGTTAAAACATGCTGCAACACCGATAATGTCGTGGCTGTGTCCGTCGCCAATTTTTTCGGACGGTCAATCACCTGCGCGCCATATCTTCGGGAAACGTCAGCGATCTCTTCATCTTCCGTGGAAACCACAAAACGATCCAATAGTTGCGACCGTTTGGCCGCTTCGATGGTCCAAGCAATCAAGGGTTTGCCGGCGATCATTTTGATATTTTTCCGCGGGATGGTCTTACTGCCGCCACGCGCGGGAATAATTCCTAAGAATGAATTTTTTTTCATCGGGCAACTGTTTCCTTTACGAAAGGCAGCTCTCCTTTACCTAAATCCGTCATCATCTGGCGAATGTCGTCCTTGGTGACCTCAATAGGATTAAAGGCAATAGTACCTTTAAGCGCGTCATATTGTTCAATCATGAAATCAATGTCCTTTTCCTTCAACCCAAAAATCTTTAAACTTCGCGGGACATCAAATTTATCCATGAGTTCCTGAATTTTGTTGGCAAATTCGACATTCTTCTGACTGACAGAAAGATTCCGATTGGATTTTTCGATCAAGTCGTAAAGCTGGGCGTAATCCTCGTAGCCTTTGAGAACGTTTAACCGCGTGATGCCCGATAGAAAAACGGCGCCCGCATAACCATGCGGAACCTTATAAACCGCGCCTAAAGGATAAGAAAAAGCGCCCGTCGGACCGGGTCCGGCATTGATGAGCGCAATTCCGGCTAAGTACGCGCCCAGCGCGATATTCGCTCGTATCTCAATATTCCCAGGGTCATCTAAAACCTTGAACAGATTATTGAACAAAAGTCGAAAGGCCTCGATGGAATACATCCTCGACAAAGGCGTGTGGTGGATATGCAGATAACTTTCCAGCGCATGAACTAAAGCGTCACAGCCCGAAGAAACCGTCACGGATTTAGGACAATCAACCGTAAATAACGGATCAATGATGGATAAAACCGGATGGTTATATTCGGAATTAATCCCCAATTTTTTTTTCTCATGGCTGTCGGTGAAAACAGCGTTGTAGGTGACTTCGCTTCCGGTCCCAGCGGTCGTTGGGATGGCCACGACCGGAACCGGACGGTTTTCCAATTTTGGAAAACCGCGATAGGAAATTGCTTTACCTTTATTGGTGATCAATGTCGCGACCCCTTTAGTTAAATCCAGTGCGCTGCCACCACCGATACCAATCAAACAATCAAAACCTTTATCCATAAAATTTTTTCGAAATGAATCCAGATAATCATAATCCGGCTCCACAGCCGCGTTTTCAAAAATTTCATGCTCGAACCCGGCGCCTTTCAGACTTTCCAGTGCCTTTTTTGTCTGCGCGTGGTTTCTGACTCCCTTATCGACAATCACCCCAAGCTTACAAAATTCCAATTCCTTGATGAAACTTCCCAACTCTTTAACGGCGTCGACGTCTACGCGCAGATTGGTCATTAATTGAAACTTAAACATACTCTCTCTCCTTTTAAATTCTTTTCAACTCTCTTAACTCTATTTTCGCCAGCGAAGCCGGCTGTTATAAATCTGTGTCAACATGTCCTTTAAAGAGAATCTCTGCCGCCACTTTGGATAATGTGATTTGAATTTTTTTAAACAACTGATGTACCAAATATGATCACCTTTTCTGTTTTCTGCGGAATATTTGATTTTAAACTTTTTCCCGGTGATTTCCTCGCACAATTTCACCGCCTCAAGGATGGAACAGTTATTTTCACGCCCGCCGCCTAGATTATAGACTTCGCCCGCGCGGGGGTTTTGATAAAAATAATAAAAGGCCTCGACCGCATCATAACTGTGGATATTGTCCCTCACCTGTTTCCCTTTATAACCGAGAATTGTATACGGTTCTCCAAGAATACAGCATTTCATCAAATAAGACAAAAACCCATGAAGCCTGGCGCCAGAATGATTTGGCCCGGTCAAACAACCGCAGCGAAATGAGGCTGTCTTCATCCCAAAGTAACGGCCGTATTCCTGGACTAAAATGTCCGCCGCCAGCTTCGAGGCGCCAAACAGCGAATGTTTCGAAGAGTCGATGCTCATCGACTCATTGATGCCGCTAAAATATTCATGTCCTTTTGAGAGCTCCCATCTGGTTTTCAATTCTTTTAAAGGCAGCAGATTCGGACGGTCGCCGTAAACTTTATTGGTGCTGGAAAAGATAAAAACACTTTTAGGACAATAGCGACGGGTCATTTCCAGCAAATTCAGTGTGCCGTTGGCGTTGACCGCGAAATCCGTGAACGGTTCCTGAGCCGCCCAATCATGCGACGGCTGGGCCGCGGCGTGAATAATCAATCTGATGTCCGTATTAAATTCACTAAACAGCCGTTGGAGTTTCTTTTGATCGCGGATATCGATATCCCGATGAACGTATTGCGGGATGCTTTCCTTAAGCTGTTGTTTTCTCCATCGGGTGGAAGCATCCTGGCCGAAAAAATATCTTCGCAGATCATTATCCACACCTATCACTTGGAATCCTTTTTCGGCAAAAAAATCCGTCGCTTCTGAACCCAAAAGACCGGTTGACCCGGTGATCAAAGCAATTTTCATCTTTTAATAGGCATCCCTTTGGGAAAAATCATGTTCTCTGGCCAATTCTTCCAGAAGATTAATCGAATTCTCAATATGTCCCTTGCCGTTCTCAAAGCCTTCCGTGCAAATCAATAGTGTGCCGGGAAACTTCTCGGCCGGCATTTCCTTGATCTTCGTGACCGTATAATCCCCGGAATAAATCTCTTTTAAAACGGTATCCACTAAAATGGTGAAATCGCTCTCACCTAAGATCGTAAAATTCTTCTCTCCTTTTTCATGAAGTTTAAGAATGACTTTTTTGAGACTTTTGCGGATCAAACCAACGGAATTGATGGTGTTGAGGGTATATTTAATGGATTTACGTATCTTCTCGGTGAAACCTTTGGGGGTGAGGATGTACTCGACTTTGCGTTTATTGAGCTGGCGGATGCGGATATAGCCTTTTGAGATTAATCGGCGGACAAGCATGTTGGTCATGCCGATGGAAAGTTCTAAATGGTGGGATAAATCGCGCTGATTGGAACCTAACTGCGCGCCAATGATATTGATCAGTTCAAATTCTCGTTCGTTTAGAGTATAGGGGGCCATGAGGGAGCTTCATGTTCAATTAATGAACATGATTATAGAGAAACAGGTGGGAATGTCAAACAAAATAAAGGTTTTGATGGAGACTGAAGGCGGATTAAGATACCACTATTTTAATTCCATACAATGTATTGGTTTGCCATGACCTCCCCTGACCAACTCTAATGACTTGCGAAAACCGCAGTTAAAAAATAAATCGATGCAGCTAAAATGACTATTAAAACCACCGTGACACTGTGGATATATCGGATGTCGAAAATTTTGATAAAAAACAACAATATTGTTTTTGGTGAGTTCTCCGCCGGGCGATTCCTTCTCTAGATAAGGGATAGATCCCTGGGGGGATAAATATCGATCGCACTCAAGCTTTTTGCAGATACTGACCAACCTGGCATCTTTAAAACCGAAAATACCAACTAAATCGGAGGCTTTAAGCATCTCTTTCGTTAATCCAATCTTTGCACATATCCTCCTGATAATCTCTATATTGAATTCGCTTAATTGATCCGATTCAATATCGTAAAGTTCCTCAACAAACGGATAGACTTCATCAAAAAATGCAGCCTTTTTATAGGAAAAATACAGGCTTTTCAGATGCTTCTTTTTCCAATTCCCCTTTTTATCAATAACAGCTTCATTGATCATTGTATTCAACCCGCCTTTGGGTGTATTGACTGGAATTGTAATAAACATCTCCCCTTGATCAGTCTTGATTTTATTCCTCACCGGCCAATAGCTCTTCACCAGTTTAACATTATCAAGAAAAACAAATTTATCAACACTATCGATAAGATCAAAATACCCTAAGTAGGGGAAAAAGGCAGGCTGCATGATGGCACAAAACATCAGAATCCTTTATGATTGCGGCTCGCTCACTTACGAATTGAATGCGTGGGCAGCAATGACTTGGAAACCGCGGACACCGTCTTCGCCGCAACGGATTGAATCTGTTCCTTGGTTATCTCGGGGAATAGAGGTAAAGAAATTACACGCTGACAAACCTGTGTGGTTATGGGAAAATCCCTTCCGCTTATATTTAAAAAATCAAATCCCGCGTGTTCATAAACCGCCAGCGGATAGTGTTTGCCCGTCTCTATCCCTTGATTAGATAAAGCCTCTTTGACTTGATCACGTTGATCTATCTGAATAACGTACAATTGATAAACATGATAAGCACCCGCCATTTCAAATGGCTTTTGAATATCAACAGCACCCGCTAATAATTCATAATAATATTGCGCGGCCTTCCGGCGCTTTTCATTTTCCTCTTTTAAATATTTTAATTTAACATGTAAAACCGCCGCCTGGATTCCCCCCATCCGAGAATTATAGCCGCAAAGAATATGTTCCTGTTTGAGTCGCTGCCCATGATTTCCCAGCATACGAATTCGTTCGGCCAAGTCTTTGTTTCTGGTAAAAACTGCGCCGCCATCACCCCACGTGCTTAAATTCTTGGCGGGATGAAAACTGAAACATGCCGCCTCAGAATCATGACCCGGTCCCCGGCCTTTCCACAATGCTCCGTGGGCCTGCGCCGCGTCTTCAATGATGGCGATACGATGCTCTTTGGCAATTTGAGCCAGTTCATCCATTGCCACCATTTGGCCGTATAAATGAACGGGGATGACGGCCTTTGTATTTTCATTTATTTTTTTATCAATTTGAGACAAATCCATGAGGCAAGTTTGAGGATCAACTTCAACAAACACCGGGTGGTAACCCGCATGGACAATGGCCTCAACCGTTGCCACAAAGGTATTGGCGACGGTTATAATTTCACCTTTCCCGTCGCCTTTGCCTAATAATGCAACGATGGTTAAGGTCAGGGCATCGGTTCCATTCCCACAAAGAGCCGTGTAACCGCCGCCGCAAAACTGAGAGAATTCTGCAGCAAAAGCGTTGTGCTCGGGGCCATAAATAAAACTGCTGTCTTTAATGCAGCGTCCGACAGCAACATCAATTTCTTCTTTGTGATTTGAATACTGTTGATATAAATCTAAAAATGGGATTTTTTTCATCTAATTATTTTAAGGAAAATAAGCGCATAAACTAAAAATAGCACTTTTGATAGTGCTATTGCGTTTACCTTCGGGAACGATTAAGCGGTTATACTATCTTTTACTGATAATTTATTTTTTAAATCACCTAACAAATCCGTCATAATGGTCTCAAAAATTTCGCGCATCTCGTCATCCGAAAGTTCACGGTCGGGAAGACTTTTACCGATCACGCCTTGACGGGATCGACTTTCAATAAATTCTCCCAAGACAGAACTTTCCTCCATTTCAAGCATATCATTGGCTTCCTTTTCTTCTCTTCCGGAATATAGTGAATACTTATTGAGCGGCCCTCGTTTATTCAAAATCTGCTCCACAAGCAAATTCTCAATCCAGTCGGCGTGTTTTCCCGTCGATAAATCGAACTTTTGTTCCATCCTTTTATAATACTTATACGTGTGAACGACGACCACTTTATGTTTGTGTTCATTAAACTTTTCTTTCTCGCCAAGATTATGCGCGAATACGACCTCATGGATACTCGCTTCATTAATACCATGACCATTGACAATAATGATTTCATCAAATCCCTGCGCGACTAAATTCTGAATGATTTGGGTTAAAAGCTGGCGGAAAAAATCATGGGGGATGGTGATTGTGCCAATATAATTTTTACAGGCATCGGTATTGGCAAAATAAAGCGGAGGATAAATAAAGCACTGACCGTTAAATTCTTCATCGATGCAATGCGCGACACCTTCAGCGATTATGGTATCGGTTATGACTGGCAGAAATTGACCGTGCTGTTCAACGGCTCCAATAGGGAGGACGGCTCTTGCGGGCTTACTGTTCTCGAATTTTTCTTTAAGCTCAAACGTTGTTAAAAATGAAATTTCCATAACTGAAAAAACCGTTAAACAATACTATGTTCAACTTCGACCCTTTGGTCTTTGAATTGCGCATTCGCTTTATCGCGGACAGGAGTCGTCTCTTTCGCATATTCTTTGGGGTAATGAAATTCCGACAAACCTATTTTCCAGTCTTCACATTTCTGACAAGGGGCGTAGGCAAAATCCCCTTTCCAATGGCGGTCTCTATGTTTTTTTAATTCTCCCATCCAAATCTCCTCAATGCTTTGCTGATTAAGATCCCCCACAGGAAAAGACGCCTCCGTAACATCCGCGTTGCATTGACAGACGGTCCCGTCCCACAGGATTAAAATGGTGCGGATGATCCAGGGACAGGGGAAAACACGATCTTTTTCACTAAAAGGCAACTGCGTTGATATGTGATTACCCCAACCCAGTTTCGAGCGAATCTTGACAATCGCCCCCTGAGAGGTCCAATAACTTTTATATTCTTCAATTTCATGTCTGTTCTCTTCCATGGCAATGATTTGAAGTATCACATTGGGCGCGCCCGCGGTGTCTTGACAAATCTTAAGAAGTTTTATTATCTTAGCATGCAAATCTTCATAATTTCCATTAACTCGAATCTTCTCATATGTCTCTTTGGAAAAGCCATCAACGCCTAAAATAATTTCCTTAATTCCACATGTAGAAAAATAATTAATCCAATCATCGTTGAGTAATGTGCCATTCGTATTTAAAACGATATCCACTCGCTTACTGACGGCATAATCAACCATTTTCTTAAATCTGTCCCGGGCAATTAACGATTCTCCCAAAACAGCGGGCCACAATTTCGATTTAGGACTTTTAAAGACAATCTCATCGACAATTTTCTTAAATAATTCAAAATCCATAAAACCTTTGACCCGGGGCATCGCATCATGAGGACACATAATACAATTTAGATTGCAATAATTCGTCGGTTCAACAATCACATATTGCGGGAACTCTGTTTCAATTAAAGAATCTTTAATTTTTTGTAAATCAATTTTATTCATAATAGTCCGTTTTGAATTTTCACAAATAATTCTGCTTTATTTCCGCCTTTGCACTTCAAACTGGGCATTGGCTTTATCGCGCATAGGGATAGTCCCTTTGTTATAATCCTCGGGATAAAAAAATTCCGACAACCCCACTTGCCAATCGTCACACCTCAGACACAGTGCATTGCTAAAATCCCCTTGCCAATGGCGCATCCGTCGCTGCTTTAATTCGCCAAGCCATATTTCCTGGATACTGGAATCGCGAAGATTGCCGACTTGAGCTCTCGCTTCACAACAATCGGCATCGCATTGACAAACGGTCCCATCCCATAATACTATCAGATTTCGAATCAACCAGGGACAAGGGAAAGATCGGTCTTCATGATGATAGGGAAGCTCATTGGAAATGTGATCTCCCCATCCTTGTTTCAGGCGGACTTTGACAACGGCCCCTTGTTTGAGCCAATAATCTTTGAAATCTTCAACCTCATGCTCATTTTCCTTCATCACGATATATTGCAAGATCACGCTTGGGGCCTCATCAACGTCACGGCATGATTTTATAAGCTTTATCAAAAACTGCTGCATACGTTCATGGTTGCCATTAACCCGGATCTTTTCATAAGTCTCTTTTGTGAAACCATCTATCCCCAGGATCACTTCTTTGATCCCGCTGTGGGTGATATAGTCAATCCATTCATCGCTGAGCAATGTGCCGTTAGTATTTAAAACAACATCCACTCCCCTTTCAACCGCATAACTGATCATTCGCTTTAATCGATCTCCCGCGATGAGAGGCTCTCCCATAACGGCCGGCCATAATTTTGTTTTCGGACTTTTTTCAGCAATCTCATCGACTATTTTCTGGAATAACTCAAAATCCATAAAACCTTTTTCTCGAGGCATCACATCGTGAGGACACATGATACATTTTAAATTGCAATGATTCGTTGGTTCCACAATCACATATTGCGGGAATTCTGTCTCAATGAGAGAATCTTTAATTTTTTGTAAATCAATTCTATTCATACCGGTCTCGTGCTGATTAATCACTAAATCGAAAATTTGTGATCTTAACAAATTTATTGTCGCGCGTGAACACGACACAATATTTATTTTTGATGACACCGTCGACAGGAATGAAGTCTGGCAAATATTTATCGTTCATAATTTCAGCTCTTTGCGCAATTATTTGTTTCCCGGAAATATTTAATCGACAGCAGGGATAAGGATAAAATCCGCGAATCTTATTATAAATTTCCAAGGCTGTCATTTCTTTGGGGTCAATAAAGGCGTTCTTTTCTGTTCTTAAAGGAAAATGGGTCGCCTTATTTGCGTCCTGCGGCGTTGATATTATTGCATTGTTCGTAATCTTATTACGAACATTCTTTAATAGAGCACCTCCCTTTTTTGCCAATTTTATCGAAAGCGAATCGGCATCATCGAAGTGGTCAATGGGGACCGCAATCTGGGAAATAACGGGGCCTGAGTCAAATTTTTCCTCAATAATATGCGCGCTTAATCCCGTCTCTTGCTCGCCATGGACTAAGGCCCATTCAACCGGACTCGGCCCGCGATATTTAGGCAAAAGCGAAGGGTGAAAGTTAACAGCACCAATCAAAGGTGATTGAAAAATGTCTTTAGGAATTTTGAGATGAAACCACGCGCAAAGAATAATATCAACTGCAGCAGATTTGATATCCTTAATCAGTGATTCATTCCACGCGTTCACAAAAATGATCGGGACTTTATATTTGGCACAAATTTCTTCACAATTCGGTTCAAATTCGAAATCATCCTTTTTAGAAACAACGCCTTTTACTGAAACCAAATCCGTCTGCAGCAGTTGATCTAAAACAATCGCTCCATATTTACGAATACAAAAAACAAAACTGCTGAAGCGTGCCATCACACTTTTTGCAGCTCTTGCTTTTTAGCGTCAGCATTTTCAAGCGCGTGAAAGAAGTTATAGTTCCACGAGCGGTACCGCCATTCCGTGCAATTCTTGCACATCACATTTTTGTCGTAGTCGCCGCACAAAATATTTTTCCGATAGTGGTTTAACATCGCCCCTGTCCAAATCTCCTTGATGGACTGGTCCGGATAAGTCCCCATGTTAATGCCGTGCCGCAAATCATTATTACAAATTCTCGTTTCCCCATTAGCCAATAAAACAATCCTTTCAAAAGGATGCGGGCAAGGGGACATCCCTTCTGTCGTGATAAATGGCTGCCGTTCTTCTTTCTCTTCCCCTAATTCATACGTTAAATATTTTCGGACAATGACATAATCGACTTTTTTATCCCAATAGGCCTTTGCCTCCGGGACATTAAGCTTACTGGGCTGATCCACAATACTCACAATAATCTTTGATTTTAATTTATTGTCATCGCGATACTTGAGCATAAAATCGATGTTGGTCAGTAATTTTTTCCATGACAATCCCTTACGCACGACCTCGTATGTTTTCTCATCCGCGGCATCCACGGAAATTTCAATGACTTCAATCCCTTTATCTAATAGTCGCTTGCTTTTATCGGGAACTAATAAAGAGCCATTGGTAATGATTCCTAATCTTACCCCTTTATCTAACGCATCTATAAAAATATCCATAGCCTGAGGGTGAACAAATGGTTCTCCGGTTCCGGTGATGCGTAGAAAAGACTTATGTTCAGCTACCTCGGCAGCCAACATACTAAACATATCTTTCAGGGCATATTTCTCAGGGACTTTTTTTCTTAAGGCAGGGACATTGGTATAGACGCAATGATCGCAATAGGCATTGCAGACATTGGAAAATTCAACAACAACCATCAACGGGAAAAGCTCGGCACCCTTTTTAAAACCATATTTATCCGGGACATGTTCCATGCTTTACCTCCGGGGTATTTCTACGTATTATGTTCTCGGATGCCTTCATGCCCATCTGCATTGTTTTATGGATATTGACATAGGAAAACTCTCCCTGACGACCAACAGACTGGATATGTTCAAATTGATGGACGTAATCCAAAACCTTTTTCAAATCATCCTTATACCCAATATGATAAACAGGATAAGCGTGACTGATTTTGACCTTATGGTACTCTATAATATCTTTCCTTTCAATAAATTTCTCCTTTATTAAGTCCTGGATCATGGATTCAGCTAAACCGTCATCAAAGTCCCACACTTTATCCCCATAATCACACGCCAATTCTAATAATAGAATAGAAGTATTTTCCGAAGCCGTGCGCAGTCCATGATTCGTCGGTTCAGCCAAACGATTATATACTTTATCTTGAAAATAAAAACAAATGGCATTCGTAACCGGTCTTTTATTGACTAATAGCCCCAACACCACTAAGGCTCGATAATGCAACTTTTCGGCCGCTTCTTTAACGTCAGAGGGAACATCGGGAAAGCATTTTATGAAAACGGGCAAAGGAATGGATGAAATGAGATGGTCTGTTTCCACCTGCTTCACCCCTTCAGGTGTTTTATACGTTATAAATACTTTCGCACCGCGAGGGACAACAGACTCAACCTCGCAATGACATTTAACCTCTCCCCCGTTTGAGTGGATATAGTTTCTGAGGCGATCGGAAATGCCATAGATGCCGTCTTGTGTGTAATAAAGTTTGCCGATGACGCTTTCTGTTAAAGGATGCGATTTGAATTTTTTAACAAATCTGGTTTTTTCAAGGAGATCCTTAACAAATCTAAATATATCGCCGCGCGTAATGCGTGTTTTAACAAATTCCGAATCTAACTCCTTAAGCGGCCGCCCCCACTGCTTCGCCGAATAATCCCTAAAAAATATTTCGTAAAGTTTTCTCCCAAATTTATATTTTAGGACTTCTTCTCCATTGGCATATTTATTTTTCTTAAAAATATCCAAAAAGTTATAGCAAATAAAATCAAACCCGCAATGAATCAGCAGATGAAATGGCAATCCCTTGATAAAATCAGCCCCATTGAGCGGATAGCGGAAATATTTATTGAAAAATTTAATATACAACCGGCTGCCTCTGTCAAATTCAAATAAGTAGGGCCCCATCAAGTCGCACAAATCCTTTTTAAGCGTTTGATTATCCGTATGAAAAACATGTGTTCCGTACTCATAGGTATTGTTATTAATGACCTTTCTTCCGGTTAAGCCGCCGATATCCGCTTTCTTTTCAAGGACGGTCACAGGGTAGCCGTTACGGGTTAATTCCCAGCCGGCCGCCAGTCCGCACGTTCCGGCGCCGAGGACAACGGTCCTTTGCTTAACATCCTTTGGCTTTGCAGAACCTGTTTCTTTTGAATTTTCAGTAATGAGATTTTGGATGATTTACTCCGCGTCGATCACATTTAAGACGTCTTGAACTTTTCGATTTTTTCCTAAGTAGTATTCTAACGTTGTATCCAATATTTCTTCAATTCCTGCCTTCGGTTTCCACCCCAAAAGACTGGCCGCCTTGGCAATACTGGGAAGCCGATGAGCCACATCTTCATAACTTTCACCATAATAACTTTTATCACTAATATAAATGATTTTGGGGAATTGCATCTCCGGACGGTTAACCTTTCCCCATTGGATTATATAATTCGCGACAAATTCGATGCTGCAATGATTATCCGGATTTCCAATATTGAATATTTGATTGTGGGCAAGATTGTTCTTATTCTCAATAATCTTCATGAGACAGTCAATGCCGTCCAAAATATAAGTAAAACATCTTTTTTGTTTGCCCCCATTGACCAATTTCAAAGGATTGTTATGAATAATATTAGAGATAAATTGAGTGACAACACGATTATACCCCTCTCTGGGATCATAAACATTATCTAGGCGAGGGCCGACCCAATTAAACGGACGGAATAATGTAAATGAAAAGGCCTGTTCAATGCCCAAAGCCCAAATAACCCGGTCAATCAATTGTTTGCAGCTGCTGTAAATCCATCTCTGCTTGCAAATGGGCCCGACCACCAGATTGCTGGTATCTTCCACAAACTCGGAATCGACACTCATGCCGTAGACTTCGGACGTTGAGGGAAAAACAATTCGTTTTTTGTGTTTAGCGCATAATTTAACGATTTTCATGTTATCTTCAAAATCCACTTCAAAAATTTTTAAAGGTTGCTTGATATATAAAGCCGGAGTGGCGATGGCGGCCAAAGGAATAACAACATCGGACTGTTGAATTTTTTCCTCAATCCAATCCAAATTTTCACGCATGCTCCCTTTTAAGAATTCTAAACGGGTGGGATAACGATTCTTCGCAATACAGCTGTCATCCATATCCAGCCCATAAACAAACCAATCTGTTTTTTCGATGATGGCTTCAAAAAGGTGAAACCCAATAAATCCATTTATTCCAACGATAAAAACGTTCATACCTTTTCCTTTGATAGATTCCCCCGCCTTTACAGGTGGGGAACTCCCGCTGACATTAGATTTAATATCGATCCTTGGTTGTCAACTCGAGGGGGAACCCATAATCATTAAAGGTCCCCGTGGGATTACGTGAAACAGTCAGGATGAGTGACTTTGCGAAATCATCCCGAGAAACATATTCAAAAATTTTTTGTTCTGTATCCTCGACTATAATCCATTTTATTCTTAATTCTGCTAAATCACGAACAATGAGCCCCGCATCGTCATATGAATCCCATTTGATCACATTCGTTTGATATAATCCAACGACCGGCTTAAGCGGCAGCAGATGTAAAGGCAAATTGCTCATCAGCGTATACGCATAAGCTGAATCCTTGGCCTTATCCGGATCTGACTCCATAAGCTTAATAATTTTAGCAACCGCAGGATAATTCTTTTTAACAACATAGCTGGTATGTATGCGATTTAACAGGACATCCATATTCTCCTGGATGGTCGGTCTTTTATTGGGGCCTTCCTGGGAATAAACAATCGAAATCTTTGTCATGGATAATATAAGAATTAATCCTCCGACAACCATCGGGATTTTAATCCTCAAACATTGCGTAAAAATAAAATGAAATCCACAAATAGCGGTAAAACCGAAAATGGCAATGGCGTAACGATAATACCTGGGATCCCAATGAGCGACCATGCAAAGTGTTATCAAGGCAATCACACTCATCGCCATCCAAAAAGAAAATTCTTCCAAAGGCTCTCTGTCTATAGTGTTTTGCTTCAAATATAAGTATATAACGATAGGAAAAAAGGTCAGCATTAAACAGACATATGTCGCCGCCATGATTCCCGGCCAGATAAAAAGATAATTGAGGTATTTTATGGCCATCTGCGGCTTGAGCCCATATTCGCCAATATGAAATGCCATCTGTTGCTCTTCGGTCCAGCCCAGGGCATTAAATTTCGCGGCGAATGCTGGGAAAAGCGGATCCCCTGTCGCTAAATAATTTTTTAATATCCACAAAAACATAAAAAAACCAGCGATCAATACAGCGGCCACGCCCTTTTTATACCGCCAGATATTCTCAAAAAATACTTTTCGATTAGGCTGTATCAGGATTCCGACCATCACAACCATGAGAGCCAGATAAACCCCTTGATACTTATTGGGTAAGATTTGGCTGGCAAAAATAAGCGCTAAAATAAATCGGAATGGACTGTTTTGCTTTTTACTTTCCCAAAAATTATAAACTGTCGCAAAAGCCAAACCAACCATCGCGGCATTGATAATAACACAGATATTGGCCCCCGAATAGAATATATGATCATTGAACATGACCAGCATCACGGCGGCTACCCCGATGAAACCATCGAACCGATAACTGGAATAACCAAAAAGCATTAAAAAAACAATGATTCGCCAGAAAATATTGATGAATTGACCAAACAAAGTCTCCTGAGGAAAGGCGTAAAGACCTAAAGCAACCGGGATGGAATCAAATTGCGGAACCCAAATACTAAATTGATATCCAATATATTTAATAATACTTGTCCCATGTTCCAGCCAAACTCTTTGTGAATAAAGATAGTTTCTCATACTATCCACATCGAAAAGGAAGAACGAATTACGAAATAAAAAAATAACAACTAATGAAAGAAAGAGTATTTTAGAAATGGTCCAACGGGAAATCAGAAAGAATTTTCTCGTATCTTCCCTCACATGC
>Ga0247727_10008209_pt1 | contig 19479 bp, 8 predicted proteins | sample WisWelCaveWW1625_FD_202498 | JGI IMG/M metagenome (GOLD analysis project Ga0247727, IMG submission 202498) | Biofilm microbial communities from Wishing Well Cave, Virginia, United States - WW16-25 | ecosystem: Environmental > Aquatic > Deep subsurface > Groundwater > Cave microbial mat | place... | reverse complement strand
CTAATCAAGCGCGTCAATGTTGGCGGGACACGCGAGGCAAATAAAAATGAAATCGTGATTGAATCAACCGCGCCGGAATTGAGTTGTGGAATTTGCCAAATCAGCGAATCGCGAGTTGTGAGCGCCAGCGATTTTGATGCGACAACAAAACGCACGGAGTCGGGAAGCAATTGTCGCACGCGAATGCTGCTTGCCGTTTCCGGGCCGAGGTTGCGCACACGAATTTTGTAATCAATCGACTCGCCCGGTTTCGCGGCATTGACGATGCGGCCATTTTCAACAATCGTGCTGTTCGTGCGCGAATTGAAATTGAGTTCGAGATCGGTAATTGCCGGCGGAATCACGACGCGCACGGTGTCACTCGCCGAGTTATTCACAGGTGACGTGTCATTCGGCGAAGTCAAATTCGCGCGGCTAATCAAGCGCGTCAACGTCGGCGGGACACGTGAGGCAAATAAAAATGAAATCGTGATTGAATCAACCGCGCCGGAATTGAGTTGTGGAATTTGCCAAATCAGCGAATCGCGAGTTGTGAGCGCCAGCGATTTTGATGCGACAACAAAACGCACGGAGTCGGGAAGCAATTGTCGCACGCGAATGCTGCTTGCCGTTTCCGGGCCGAGGTTGCGCACACGAATTTTGTAATCAATCGACTCGCCCGGTTTCGCGGCATTGACGATGCGGCCATTTTCAACAATCGTGCTGTTCGTGCGCGAATTGAAATTGAGTTCGAGATCGGTAATTGCCGGCGGAATCACGACGCGCACGGTGTCACTCGCCGAGTTATTCACAGGTGACGTGTCATTCGGCGAAGTCAAATTCGCGCGGCTAATCAAGCGCGTCAACGTCGGCGGCACGCGCGAGGCAAATAAAAATGAAATCGTGATTGAATCAACGCCGCCGGAATTGAGTTGTGGAATTTGCCAAATCAGCGAATCGCGAGTTGTGAGCGCCAAAGTTTTTGATGCCGCAACGAAGCGCACGGAATCCGGAAGCAATTGCCGCACGCGAATGCTGCTTGCCGTTTCCGGGCCGAGGTTGCGCACGCGGATTTTGTAATCAATCGGTTCACCCGGTTTCGCGGCATTGACGATGCGGCCATTCTCAACAATCGTGCTGTTTGTGCGCGAATTAAACGTGAGCGCGAGATCGGTGATGGCCGGTGGAATCACGACGCGAATCGTGTCACTCGCCGAATTGTTCGTCGGCGACGTGTCATTTGGCGAACTCAAATTCGCGCGGCTAATCAAGCGCGTCAATGTTGGCGGGACACGTGAGGCAAATAAAAATGAAATCGTGATTGAATCAACCGCGCCGGAATTGAGTTGCGGAATTTGCCAAATCAGCGAATCGCGAGTTGTGAGCGCCAAAGTTTTTGATGCCGCAACGAAGCGCACGGAGTCGGGAAGCAGTTGCCGCACGCGAATGCTGCTCGCGGTTTCCGGGCCGAGATTGCGAATGCGAATTTTGTAGTCAATCGGCTCGCCCGGTTTTGCGGCGTTGACGATGCGGCCATTTTCAACAATCGTGCTGTTCGTGCGCGAATTGAAATTGAGTTCGAGATCGGTAATTGCCGGCGGAATCACGACACGAACGGTGTCACTCGCAAAATTGTTCGCCGGCGACGTGTCATTTGGCGAATTCAAATTCGCGCGGCTGATCAAGCGCGTCAATGTTGGCGGGACACGTGAGGCAAATAAAAATGAAATCGTGATTGAATCAACCGCGCCGGTGTTGAGTTGTGGAATTTGCCAAATCAGCGAATCGCGCGTTGTAATAGACAACGGTTTCGACGTCGCAACAAAACGCACGGAGTCGGGAAGCAGTTGCCGCACGCGTATATTTCCTGCTTGATTCGGGCCGAGATTTCGCACGCGAATTTTGTAATCAATTGGTTCGCCCGGTTTCACAGCGTTGACGATTCTGCCGCTCTCAACAATCGTGCTGTTCGTGCGCGAATTTAAAGTGAGCGCAAGATCCGTGATGTCCGAGTTGACAATATTACGAACGGTAGAAACCGAGGTATTATTGGAGAGTTTCGTAGGGTCTTCATTATCAGCCGTTACCGTGGCGCGATTAATGAGTAAGTTGGTTCCCACCGGCATAATCGGCGCGACGCTGGCACGGAATGTAAAACTCGCAGCGGTCAGCGGCGGTAAATTGGCGATCGTCCACAGTGCGGAATCGAGATTCGCGCCGGCGGGAGTGGGCTGGAAATTACTCGCGCGCACGGAGTCCGGTAAAAAATCAGTGAGGCGAATATGGCGCGCCGTAATGAATCCGGCGTTGGTCACCACGACGCGATAATCAAGGTTCGCGCCGCTTTTTACAAAATACGTTGTGTCATTGCCGGCCACGGCAAACGAATCGGTTTTGACAAACTGCGTGACGGCGACGTCGGTGAACGTGGGCAGCGGCGCGGTAGAAACACGAACCGTGTCGCGCGCGGTGTTGTTGGCGGGCGTGTTGTCATTGCGCGCCGATGCAGTGAGGCGACTGATGAGGCGTTGCAACGAGGGCGGCGCATTGGCCGCAAGCTCTGCGGTGACGATGATCGAATCCGTCGCGCCGGCATTGAGTCGCGCGATTTGCCAAACGAGTGAATCTTGCGTTGTATAAAAAGGAAGGCTTGTGGCGTCGATAAAATTGACCGATGGCGGCAACAACTGATTGAGCCGAATACTTTCGGCGCGCGCCGGGCCGAGATTGCGCACGCGCAACCGATAGGTGTAACGATCTCCCGGCCGCACAGCTTTCACGGGTTTGCCATTTTCCAAAATCGCCAAATCGGTGATAGAAGTCAACGCCGGCGTCAAATCCGTCAATTGCGGGGTCGGGCCGCCCGGCACAAAATAATCGCCATTGGCGCTGCCGAGACGCGATAACTCGTCGCAAACCGTGAGGTCAAGACGGCGCCAGGTGCCGTTGCGCGCCGGGTCAGGCGAACCATACGCCAGCATATAAAAATTTTGGGTGATGGCGGCGAGTCGTTTATAAATGCTGGTGAACGTTGCCGAGTCGTTGGTTTCAAAAAAAAGTCCTCCCGTTTGCCTGGCAATATTGATAAGCGAAGTTGGATCGGTGGCTTCCCCGAGCGCGATGATGTGGATTGGAATATTGTAAGTTTTGGCGCTGTCAATCGCGGCCTGTTCCGTTGTGCGCGACTCATTGTCGTAGCCGTCGGTGTAGAGAATGATCGCGCGTCGCGTTTTTTCCAACTTGGTTTGTTGAATGGCAAATTGCAGCGCGTCGTAAATTGCCGTGCCCGGGCAGGTGTCGGTGCTCGCAATTTTGGCGCGCAGCGTCGCGTAATTGTTGGCGCTGGTGAAGCCCACCGAATCTTTAATGAATTTACAAAATTGAATCAGGCCGGCGCGATCGGTGCCCGGGCGCAGCTCATCAAGAAACGCGAGATTGCCGGCTTTGGCGTTGGGCAATTCTTCGATCATCGTGCCGCTGACGTCCATCACCAGCATCGTGCTCGTCGGAAACGGCGTGCTCTTGCGAAACTCCGTAAACAGCGGCGCGGGAATCTGCTCGAAAATATCGGGGTTCGGCGGAAACGAGCGATTATCGCGGTGAAACTCGACGGCGCGTTTCCAGAGGCTCGTTATCGGCAGCCCGACTTCGGCCATATCCTGCGGCGCCAGCCAACGCGAAGTGCTGGCCAAACCGAGTATCGGATTGCCCTCGTTATCCGTGACGGTAATTGTTGCCATCACCGGATATGGAAATGCCGCCGTCAAGCCGCGCGCCGCAAGCTCGCCGGCGATGGAAATATTGGTGACATGCACGTCGAGGTTATTTTGTCCCGCCGCTGTCGAAAAAATTCCCAGCATCAACAGGAGCGCAATAATTTTGCGCCCAAGCGGGTCGATAGAGAGTTCGTTCAAATTCATGCAGAATCGCCGCATCGAAAGGTGGAAAATGTTTGCTCCCCGCCCATTGCGCTCGCCCAAATTTCGGCAGGTCATTCCTGGTTGCGCCGCTCGCAGGATGAACCAGAGCGCGTCTGCCTTGGATGGTTAAATTATTACAACGCTGTCAATCTTAGCGAAATATTTCAAAAAAAGCAAGTGTTTTTTCTTATTATAATCGCGCCAATACAATAAGCGGTTGATTTTACGCCATGCCAAAAAATTTTCATTTCCCGTGGCCGCGCAAAAACCGTTAGGGAAATTATTAAAAAAAGCGTATTATTTAGTATGCAGAAAACACTTGCTTTTTTATACCGCTTGCCTAATTTTCTTACATGACAGTTTTTACGCACCAGAACGGCGTGCTGGATCGTTGCGGCCGTCCAATCAATTTTCCATGAGGCAGAGCTCGCATGAAACCCAAATTGTTGCGTTGTTTACCCGCCGCTTTTTTTATGTTGGCGTTACCGGTTGCGGTTTTTTCACAAGGCTTTGGCCAAAATAAAATTCAGTATCAAACCCGCCATTGGCAATTCCTGCAATCGGAACACTATGACATATACTTTTACGAAGGCGGCGCCACCGCGGCGAAGTTTACCGCGGCGGTCGCCGAGTCGTCGTATCATCAAATCAGCCGGCTGCTCAATTTTAAAATGCAGGCGCGCACGCCGATTCTGGTTTACAACTCGCACAATGATTTTGAAGAAACCAATGTCAGCGCCGAAATTCAAGACGAGTCGGTCGGCGGCTTCACGGAATTTTTCAAGAATCGCGTCGTGCTGCCGTACGAAGGCTCGCTCGAGCAATTTCGTCACGTGATTCATCACGAGTTGGTGCACGCGATGCACTTGCAATTTTTCTACGGCACCGGCGCCGGCGCGGCGATTCGCGGCATCTCCGGTTTTGCGTGGCCGTTGTGGTATGGCGAAGGCCACGCCGAATATTTCGCGCGCCATTGGGACGCGGAATCGGACAACTTCATCCGCGACGCCGTGGTTTCCGAATATTTGCCGCCGATTCCGCAGCTCAACGGGTTTCTCGCTTACAAAGGCGGCCAGGCGTTGATCTACTGGATGGAGAATCGCTACAGCGTGGAAAAAGTCACGAAGTTCAACCAGACCACGCGGCGAGTGAAAAACGTTGAGCGTGCGATTAAGGAAACGTTTGGCATGACGATGGAAGATTTCAGCGACGCGTGGCAAAAAGGAATGCGTCAAGAGTATTGGCCGGAAATTGCGCGCCGCACCGCGCCCGCCGATTTGGCGACGCAAGTCACCAATCATGTCAAAAACGATGCCTTCATTAATAATAGTCCGGCATTGAGCCCGAGCGGTGATCGTCTCGCGTACATCAGCGATCGCGCCGGCAAGTTCGATATTTACGTGACTTCAACGCTCGAAGTCAAGAAATCGCGCCGCCTGGTGAGCGCGCAAAAACAGAGCGGGCTGGAAGAATTGCATTGGCTGCGTCCCGGCATCACCTGGTCGCCGGATAGCAAGCAAATTGCATTTGCCGCCAAAGCCGGCGCCCGCGACGCGATTCATCTCGTCGATGTTGAACGCAGCGAGATCATTCGCACGTATCAGCCGAAGCTGGACGGCTTGTGGTCGCCGGCGTGGTCGCCCGATGGCAAACATATCGCGTTCATGGGTATGAAAGACGGCCGCAGCGATATCATGTTGTTGAATCTGGATACCGGTGAAATTTCTTCGGTGACCAACGATGTGTTCAGCGATCTCGATCCGGCGTGGTCGCCCGACGGCAAGGCGATTGCATTTGTTTCCGATCGCGGCGCGTTTGCAGGACAAGCCGGCGAGGCGTTGCCGTTAGCGGATTTTGCCAACACGGATATTTTTCTTATTCACCCCGACGGCACGGGCCTGGAGCAAATCACCACGAGTCCGCACGCCGAAAAATCGCCGACGTTTTTTCACAATGCGGATTCGCTGCTGTTTGTTTCCGACCGCAACGGCATTGACAATATTTATTTGTATGCGCGCCAGCAGCGGGCGGAAAAACCGCTCACTAATTTACTCACCGGCGCCAATCAACTGGCGGCCTCGGCCGGGGGCGACCGCGTGGCGTTCACCGCGTTCGCGCGCGGCGGTTATGATATTTTTTTGTGGAAAAGCCCGTTTGCATATGCCGACACCCTGCGCGCGCTGCCGCTGACGCCGTTTCGCGAACGCGAAAAAAAACAGGATCGCGACTTTGCGCGCCTCACGCAGGCCGAACATGACGCGGGAATGCCGACGCTGGATCGCGACACGCGCCCATACAACAAATTTGTGTTCGATCATGATTTTCGTTCCGGCAAAATCGGCACGGCGGCCAACGGCGCGGCCGTTGTCATCGCGCCGGACCAACGCCTCGAGCCGGACGGCTCGTTTAAAATTAAAAAATACCACCGCAAATTCAGCGTCGATTACGCCGGCGGCGCGGGCGGCTACGACCCGTTTTACGGCTTGCAAGGTTACACGCAATTTTACATCAGCGATCTTGCCGGCAATCAGCAGCTCGGCCTCGGCATCAATCTCATTCGCGATATCTCCAACAGCGATTTTTATTTGAGCTGGGCCAACCTCTCCCACCGCGCCAATTTCGGGGTGCAGTTTTTTCATGTGGCCAATTTTTTTCAGACCGAACTCGATATTACGCGCGTGCGCAATCTCGGCGCGGAAATCGGCCTGGCGTATCCGCTGTCCCGCTTTAAACGAGTCGAGGCGGGTTTGAATTTCACCCATCTGCGGGAGCAGAATCTCGGTTTTTTCTTTGATCAATTGCCGACGCGCGTGACCAACGCGTTTCCGCTGACGGTGGCGTACGTTTCCGACAACACCCATTTTCGTTTCTTCGGCCCGTTCACCGGCACGCGCTATCGCGCCGGCGTCATCTTCGCGCCGGATTTCGGGACCAACGTGGTTTCGTTTCAGACCGGCTTCGCGGATTTTCGCAATTACTTCGGCATCTCGCGCGACTTCGGTATTGCGTGGCGCGTCAGCGGCGGCGTGAGTGGCGGCAATAATCCAATGCGCTTTTTCCTCGGCGGCGTTGATAACTGGCTCAATTATAAATTCGGGCAAAATCTCGACGCCTTCAATATTACCGATTTTTATTTCAGCCAATTCGTGACTCCGTTGCGCGGCGCGAATTATTATGAAATGATCGGCACCCGTTACGCCCTGCTGAATCTGGAATTGCGCGTGCCGCTGGTGGATTATTTCATCGCGCGCTTTCCGCTGCCGCTCGGCATCGCCGGCATTCGCGGCGCCGGCTTTCTCGACGTCGGCTCGGCATGGAATTCCGATAAACGTTTTCGCGGCACCGAACGGAACGCGAACGGCGAAACCGTGCTGCGCGATCTCATCGCCGGTTACGGCTGGGGCTTCCGCGCCAACCTCGGCATCTTCCTGCTCCGCATGGATTCCGTCTGGCGCACCGATTTAGCCGGCAGCAGCAAGCCGCGCTATTTGTTTTCATTCGGCACGGATTTTTGAGGAGACGTGTAACGTGTAAACGTGTAACGTGACGACGTTGTGTTGACGCATGAAAATGATACGAAAGCTTTTTTCGTTGCGGTTCCTTTTTCGTTGCAAAATAAAAAGCTCTTTTCGTTGCGGTTCCCCTGCGGGCGGAGCCTTTTCGTTGCAAAATTCAGGAGTAGTAAAAATGCATAAATTGGCTCGAATCAGCGCCTTGCTGTTGTTCATTGCTTTCATCAGTTGCGGTCCGGCGCGCAGCCCCAATCGCCAGAATCGTTTCGGCGCCGGCCTGGTGATGAGCGCGCGCATCATCAATCTGCCTGCTGCCGAAAAAGACAAGGGCAAAGTCGTTTTCATTGCGGAAATGCGCTACCCCGATCTGCAATTTATCAAAATCGGCGACGGCTATACCGCGGAAGTTGAATTGACCTTCTCGCTGCAGGAAAAAGGCCGTCCGGAAAGCGTTCGCCTGCTCGATCGCCGCCGTAAAATAGATTTGACCAATTTTACCGAAACGGTTGACCGCGAAAAAAGCCTGCGCGTGGCGGAAGAAATGGTGGTTGCCGCCGGCGAATACGTCGCCAGTGTTGCGGTAACCGACCGTTACGCCAGAAACAATGGCACCACAACAGAGACCGGCCAGGTTCACGATTTTCTCGCGAAACTGCATATGAGCGAGCTGCTGCTTACCACCGACTCGCTGGCGCGCTTTCAACCCGAAAAACTGATTCCATTTCGTCAAAATCGTTTCAAGAAAGATTTTTACACGCTGTTCGCGTTGGGCGGATTGCAAGCCGGCAAGCCCGTGCAGTTGCGTTACGAGTTGCTGGATGGCGAAAACAAATCCCTGTTCAACCGGCAGGTCGATTTTGTCGCGCCCGAAATCATCGTTTACACCTCCCTGCCGATTCCTGCCGACAAACTCGCGATGGGCGTCACCCAGCTTAAAATTTTTGCGGAGCAAAACGGCGTGAAGGCCGAGGCCGCGCTATCGATTTACGCCAACGTCGGGGTAAGTCTGCAGCAGGGTCAGAATATCAGCTCCATCATCGAGCCGATGCGATATATTATGGACAACAAAGACTGGCAAAAGCTGAAAGACGCCGCGCCCGAAGAGCGCACCAAAATCTTTAATGCGTATTGGGCGGCGCGCCAGCCGCAGGCAACTACCAAGCAAGATGAGAATCCGTTGCTGGCCGAATTTTTTGTGCGCGTGCAGGAATCCAATTTGCGCTTTCGTTGGGCTGGCATCGACGGCTGGAAATCCGACCGCGGCCGCATTTTTATTATCCACGGCGACCCCGACAACGTGCAGCGCCAGCGCTCCACCCGCAGCAATGCGAGCTACGAAACGTGGACGTACGCCGAAGTCGGCCGCCAATTCGTGTTTTATGATATTAATAGTGACGGCGATTTTCGGTTGATTTCCGGCGGGTGAGTTGGGGAAAAAGATAAAAAGAAAAACAGAAAAAATGCTCGAAATAAATTTTTGTAGTGACGCCTGCAGGCGTTCCAATTTTGCCGGATGGCCGACGCCTAAAGGCGAAACGACCAACCTTCTTCAAACTTTTATGCGGTTCCCGCCGTCTAAACGATAAACAACACTGTCAAAATTTATGCAGCGTTTTTTAAAATCAAATCGCTTATGGAGTAAAAAAGATGTCCAGCCGGAATAAACGTTTGTTTATAATTGCCGCGATGCTCCTCGCCGGCTTTATCGGCGGCCTCATTTTCGCTTCGCATTTGGAAATGACGCCGGCAAGTTTTGCGCAAGATAAAACCAAACCGTCGTCTCCCACCTTCAACGCCGCGCAGGGGCGCTTGATCTTGCAGCAATTCAGCGCCGCTTTTGAAGAAGCCGCGGCGAAAGTGAATGCCGCGGTGGTGCCGATCTTCAGCGAGCAAACCGTCGAAAGCCGCGGGGCGATGCGTATTCCCAACGAGCAGTTTCGCGATTTCTTTGGCGACGAATTTTTCCGCCGATTTTTCAACAGCCCGAATGGCGATAACGGCGACCAGCGGGTGCGCGGTTTGGGTTCGGGCGTGATTATGAGCAAAGACGGCTACATTTTGACGAACAATCATGTCATTCGCGAAGCGGATAAAATCACGGTTATGCTCGGTGAAAATAAAAAGTACACGGCAAAAATCATCGGGACCGATCCGGCCACGGATTTAGCGGTGATCAAAATCGACGCCACGAATTTGCCGGCAGCGACGCTGGGCAACTCCGATGCAGCGCGCATTGGCCAATGGGTTATTGCGGTCGGCAATCCGTTCGAATTGTTGCACACGGTGACCGCCGGCATTATCAGCGCCAAAGGCCGCACGACGGCGGGCCTCAATTTAGCTTATCAGGATTTTATTCAAACCGACGCCTCGATCAATCCCGGCAACAGCGGCGGTGCGCTGGCCGACCTCGACGGCAATGTGATCGGCATCAACACGGCGATCAGCACACCTTCCGGCGGCAGCGTTGGCATCGGCTTTGCGATTCCGATCAACATGGCGAAACAAGTGATGGATGAATTGATTGCGCAGGGCAAAGTGACGCGCGGTTATCTCGCTTTGGCGCCGCAGGACATTGACGAGAGCATGGCGAAAGCGTGGAAATTGAAGAACACTGAAGGCGCGCTCGTCGGCGACGTCACGCCGCGCGGTCCGGCCGATAAAGCCGGGATTCAACGCGGCGACATTATCACGAGTTTCAACGGCAAGAAAATTCTCAACAGCACGCAACTGCGCCAAACCGTGGCGCAGGCCGATCCCGGCGAAACCGCCAAAGTTAATTTGCTGCGCGATGGCCGTGAAATGCCGGTGTCCGTGGTTTTAGGCGAGCGTCCCAAAGATTCCGATGCGCGCGAGGATCAAGATGATAATGATACGCCCGAAGAAACCTCCGGAGAAAAGCTTGGGGTTTCAACGCAGACCCTCACACCGGAGATGGCGCAACAGTTGGGTTATCGTAATGACGAAGGCGTGATCATTAGCAGCGTCATCTCCGGCAGCCCCGCCGAGGAAGCAGGCTTGCGGCGCGGCGATTTGATTAAGGAAGTCAACCGGACGGAAGTGAGCACGGCGCCGGAATTTAAACGGTTGATCTCACGCCTGCAAAGCGGCGACAGCGCCATTCTGCTCGTCAATCGTCGCGGCCAAAACACGTTTTATGCGGCGATTCCGGTGCCGTAATCAAGCCAAACTTTTCGCCCGCTAAAAAAGAACTCCCGCTGCAATGAAATATTTTCAGCGGGAGTTCTTTTTTTCTGTGAGCGATTTTTTTTAAATCGTTTTTTGCTGTTTCCGTTCAGGCCATTTGACCTGATATTAAACTTCGGACATTTGACCTCGGACTTCGGACCGATTTCAAGCCAGACCAATTTTATGATCCGGCGCTCCGGCCTGCGGCTGGAGGCTCGGCAGTTTGCGCAATTCTTTTTCGAGCGCCTGCAGACGCAGGTTGAGCATTTTGTTGCGCTTTTCCGCTTCTTCGACGCGCCACTCCAACCGGCGGAGTTCCGCATAAAATTCGCGCTTCATATTTTCCAGCCGCGCCTCGACGCTGGCCTCAAGCTCTTCGAGGCGTTGCTGCCAGTAGGCCGCCTCGGCGCGCAGACCAAGGATTTCCAACGGGGTGAGCAGTGCTCTGACCAGTTTATAAAAAATATGCATGACGATCCTTTCCGCTAATTTTTATTTTACCCATTCGTTGTTCACGCTTCTAATCTAATGCTCTGGCCGGAGAGATACAAGCGGAAATTTTACGGCAACGGGCCAGAGTTCTGGACGATTTTGAAATTTCGTTTTCGGCTTTGGAAGCAAGTTCTTTAACTCTGAATCAACAGTTATTCAAAATTTGCTTGACAAACGATAGACATTTTCGTATCTTGCAGTGCCATTCCTGACTGACCCCAAAGTGGAATTTGGGGTTGGTACTCACGGCTTTGACGCTTCCATTGCACTTCTTCCCTTGAGCATTTATACTCGTTTTGGATGGGAAGGTAAGTCATTGCGAGGCGCTTTTTGCCGAAGCAATCTCTTAATTTTCAAAAGATTGCTTCGCTGAGAAGCGCTCGCAATGACATTACAAACCAACCCAAATCGAGTATAGCAACCAGTCAGGGTGGCTGGCGCGCGAGCCAATCGCAGTGTTCCATATTCCTACCACGAAAAGCTTGGCCAAGATTTTTTTATAAAAAAAAGTGAGAGAATTCAGCCCTTTCGGCTGTCTATATTGATAGAGCTTTTATGGCGTCGTCAAAACAATAACCAGCCATGAGTTTAGCAAAATGATCAGAAATAGTATCCCTCGCTCTCTCCAATTCGCTGCGGCCATCACCTTGATTGGTGTCGAATTCAATTTTTCCAGCACGAACGTATTTTGGAGTTGGGTAAGCCCCTTGTATGCCCAACCTTCCAAATATCGTTACACAAGATATCAAGATAGAAAAGAGGGGCTTGTCAAGGCAAAGCAACTCGTGGCCGGGGAGAAATTGGTTTTGCTTTCCGCCGCCATTGAAAATAATGAACCGATGCCAACGACAAGTTTCGCTCAATACCACTTCGCCTTTTGTTTACAGGATACTTCCACCGTGAAAATCGTCGTGCGGGAGTTTGAGAAAGTCTATCGTCAAGAGGAGATGGAATATCGCCTGGAACCTTTGCAGAATAAATATCCGGCGGGAACGAATCAATTCTCCTGGCCGGCGGAGATACCGCTTTACTATAAACTCACCGTCAATGATTTAATCCCGCTGGCGACCGCGCCGGGATCGGAGTTTGACACGATTGTGCCGCTGTTGTTATTTTATGCCGCGCCCATGAATTCGGAAATCAGTTATCGTTTTTGTTTTTTCCCGCTGCAGACCATCAGCGTGCTCGACTATAAAATTTATCGGGCCAAACCGCTTGAGCTGGTTTACTCCGCCAAATTAAGGGAGTTACGCGGGGAGGAGAAAGCCTATTTGCGCTGGCCGGGAAAAAATCAAAACAATCAGCCGGTGAACAGCGGCCTGTACAATTTGGTTGTTGAAGCAACCTTCCGTCCCTTGCCGGGAGCAAATGCTAAAAAATTGACCACAACGTATCAGTTCTATCATGATGCTGAAATCATGAGAAATTTCAGAGCGCGGCGATAAAATCTCTATGCCAAAAACCGGCTATCAAAATTTCGATCTCGAGTTTTACGAAGCGGGGGGACTCTATCACGTCAAAGCCCGTTCTTTTAACGGCGAGGCCAAGCATCAATTCGCGCTGCCTTTTACTCTGGACGACGCCAAGAAAACGATTTTAGAAATTGAAGGATCGCTTGCCGATCATACCCTCAACCTCGACATGGTGAAAAAGTTTGGCGGCGACTTGTTTGAAGCGGTTTTTCAAAAAGACGTTCGCGCGACGTTCAAAAGCAGTCTTGATCTCACCCGCGCGCAAGGGGGAGAGGGACTGCGGCTGCGGCTGCATTTGCAAGACGTGCCTGTGCTCTCGCATCTGCCGTGGGAATTTTTATATGATGCCACGACGAATCAGTTCCTGTGCTTCAATCGCCAAACGCCGCTGGTGCGCTATCTCGATCTGCCCAAAGCCATCTCGCCGCTGCAAATCAAACCGCTGCTGCGCATTCTGGTAATGGTATCGAGTCCGACGGAGTTGGTTCATCTCAACGTCGATGAGGAAAAGGAAAAATTACAGAACGCTCTTGGGGTTCTGGAAAAACGGGGTTTGGTAAAATTGCATTGGCTCGAAAAAGCGACGGTGGATGAATTGCAGAAAATCCTGCGCACCGCTGAGTTTCACGTGTTTCATTTCATCGGCCACGGTGATTTTGATGCCGCCATCAATCAAGGTTGGCTCGCTTTCGAGGATGAATTGGATGCTCTCGATCAAGTCAATGCGGAGCAAGTTGGCGCGATTCTCAACAATCACCGCTCGCTGCGGTTGGTGGTTTTGAACAGTTGCAAAGGCGCGCGCACGGCGCTCACCAACCCATTTGCAAGCACGGCGACGACGCTGGTGCAGCTTGGCATACCGGCGGTGGTTGCCATGCAGTTCGCCATCTCGGACAAAGCAGCCATTAAGTTTGCCGATAAGTTTTATGACGCCATTGCCGATGGCTTGCCGGTGGATATGGCCGCCACCGAAGCGCGAGTGGCACTGTTTTCCGGCGATCATCATCTCGAATGGGGCACACCGGTCTTGTTCATGCGCTCCTCCGACGGTTCGCTCTTTGCGCGAGCGGACAAAACGACTTCAGCGAATCCGCCGGTACGGGAGAAGCCTTCCGGCAAGGCGAATTTCATTTATGCGTTGGTGACGCTACTCGTTGCCGCCATCACCTTTGTCATTCTCGCCGTCTTCTCCAAAAGCACGGTGATGGAAATTGACGTTTTTGCGCAAGGCCTCAGCTTTTCTTTGCCCGCCGAAAGTGGCGAGGAGAATGTTTCATTGCTTTATTCCGGATTATGGACCAAATCGCTGAGCCTTGAAAAATTTCAGCCGGTCAAATGGAATATGGCTTCACTCGCGACAGCCAATGTTAAACCACTATTTGAAAGTCCCATAACCTTCACGCCGGATTCATTAAATGGACGGATTACTTTTCTTTCAACGGCGCCTGACATTTCGCTGCAAGAAATGACGTGTGCCAGCAGCAGCCGAATGAGTTTGCAACACCACGATACGAACTTGAGTCTCACGATTCAGCAAAGCCCCGAGACGCCTTATGTAAAACTCAGCTTTGAAGAAGAGGTCAATGTATTCGTGCAAGCCTGTACCGTGATTGATGCGGCAGGCCGTGATCTGAGTCAATTATTTACCGACACGGTGCGCGTGCGGCTTCAGGATATTTATCGTTCGCTCCGCGTGCAAGGAAAGAACGGTGAATTAAAAATAAATGCAAACCGCGTAGCCAATGCCGACACCGTGCAGTTTCTCGTGCAACAGCCTGTTTTCGATTTGGATTTTACCAAACAACTCTTTCAAGGAACCAGAACCATACCAAAACCCACAATTGACAGCATTTTCGTGAGCAGAAATTTTCCGCTTACGAATTTTATTGGCAAATCCCAATCGGGCGGCGAGCTTGAGTTGACACCTGAACCAAACCGATTCCTGATTTACGATCTCCTGGCCATTGCCCACGGCTTCGAAGTGCGCGCGCAAGGCCGCTTTACCAGCATGACCATTGGCCGCGGGAACTTGAAAGAAGACTTGGTGCCCGGATATTTGTCGTTTATCACGGAGAATCAGACCGCTTCCCTCATGTTGACATGGTTGGGATGAGTTGTGGCGGTTCTGATTCCTTTAATTCTGAAATTTAAATCGCGAAACCAAAGCGAGGGCGATGATGAATAGTTGCAATAAGAAAAAACAAAATATTAACCGGTCGCTGAGATCGTTTATCCACGATAAAGCCATTCAGTACCAGCGGGCGGTCAATGAGTTGCTTATAAGCTGTTCATGGCCGGTTTCGTTGCTTGCATGCTTGATGTTTTGCAGCATGGTCATGGGACAGACGTCAACGAAACAGACGCAAAAGAAGTCTGAACCTCTGCCGGAGATGTCAGCGAAGGTTTACGGTAAGGTATCGCCGGTAATTGTTAGGTTAGATTGCAAAAAAGGAGCAATAAAAGGCTCTGGCTCAATTGTCGGATTAACCAAGGAAGGGCGCGCCATAATTCTAACCGCCTGTCACGTCGTCGCTGCGAACTATGAAGATGCTAAATCTGATGATGATTTGCCTTTGGAGTTTTATAAAGACATACAGGTTAAAGTTGCGGCGCGGGTTTCCTCTGTTCGGGGCGTTGCAATACCCAAGTTTGCCAATCGCTCACTTGATCTCGCGCTGGTGGTAACGGCCGCATCTGTTGCCGAAGATCAAGTGATTGGCTATACCGTAGGTGACAAGGTCAAGCCAGGGCAAGTGGTTGCGGCATTTGGTTTTCCCAAAGCCGATGAGCTTTCTCAAACTGTCGGAAGAGTCACTCGCTTACAGTCGAATTATATTGTTTTTGATGCTCAAATCGCTCCTGGCAGTTCCGGAGGACCGTTGATTGATAAATCCGGTCGCATGGTTGGAGTTTCTCTTTTAACCGAACAACAAGAAGGAAATGCTCTGCATATCAACGTTGTGGCTCCGGTCGTTAACAATTGGTTGACGGGCCTCAAATTGAAAAATGTATGGCGGCATGAAAACGGTAACATTCCAACTTGGCAGCTTATTGCAGGAGGAATCGCCGTGGGTGGAGGAATTGTAACTTATAGTGTTCTGTCAAGTAATAATTCCCAAGACGAGGGAAAATTCCCTGCTCCGCCAGGGAGACCAGACGGAAACTGAGATAATGCTCAAATGACTATATTGATGGTTTTTGAGCACAACTCGCAACGCTTAGCAAGGTAAACTATTTGAACTTTGTGATTGAAGGAGGTTGACAATGAATACATTGTTCTTTTATTTCCAGAGAAGTAGCTTATCTACACAAATTATAAGTATGAGAATTTTTTCTTCACTGCTGTCTAACTTTTTAATCTTTGCTACTATACTTTACGGGCAAAGCTTTACTGATATTTCTCAAGTACTGCCAGTAACAAGTGGCGCTTTGGTCTGGGGCGACTACGATAACGATGGTGATTTAGATATTCTCGGTGACGATATCTATATCAACGACAAGGGCAATTTCACCAATTCGATTGTGCCATTTCAACAAGCGAACTCCGTCCTCAGCACAGTTAAAAATATGTGGATTGACTATGACAATGACGGCGATCTTGATATTTTTCATGTTGGGTCTGGTGGTGGTTTTTGTTCGGTCGCACGAATATATAAGAACGATAATGGAACTTTTTTAAAAGTTTTCGAGAATGATTGCGGCGGGACGCGCGCATATAGTTTATATTTTGCATGGGGAGATTATAATAATGATAGCGATTATGACCTTTACGTAAATCGTTACTATAGAATTTCATATCCTAATCATTCATACAGTACCGGTGATCTCTTCGATAATGACAACGGCAATCTTACTATGACCAACAAACTCTCTACAGTCACTGGTGACATTGCTTGGGCTGATTATGATAATGACGGGGACCTTGATTTTTGCAATAGAATCAATTCTTCAGGCAGAGCTAAAATTTATCGAAATGACAAAGGAGACTTTCTAGATACAGGTATTATTCTGGGTCGTGTAAGTAATTTTGTACTCTGGGGTGATTATGATAACGATGGGGATTTAGACCTCCTAATTTCAGGGGAAGACATTAACTCTCAAAAGCGCACAACAATATTCAGGAATAATCAGGGAAACTTTATCGATGTTCTGGCTAATCTATTGCCAAGTGATTTTGAGTATAATATCCCGAAACAGGCAGATTATGATAATGATGGTGATTTAGATATTTTTTTTACAGGTACTGATTCTGCCCAGTATCCGGTCAATAAAGTTTACAGAAATGATGGTGTGCGTTTCACGGATGTCACACCATTAAATTGGATACATCCTTCAGATTTAGGAGATTATGATAATGATGGCGACTTAGACATCCTCTCAGGTGGAAAACTATATCGCAATGAGGCTAGTACACCCAATACACCTCCAACCTCGCCGACTGGTCTTAAATCTTCCGTAGAAAATGACACCGTAGTTTTAAGTTGGAATCAATCGAACGATAATCAAACCGCCCGAGCGGCGTTGACTTATAATTTGAGAGTGGGGAAATCATCTGGAGGTTCAGAGATTGTTTCTCCTATGGCTAATCATCAAACAGGATATCGCAGAATCGTAGGAATGGGAAATGTACAACTCAACACGAGTTGGACGATAAAGAACTTGCCAACCGGAAAATACTATTGGAGTGTACAGGCCATTGACAATGCCTATGCTGGCTCTCAATTCGCTGAAGAACAGGTTTTTATTGTGGGATTACCAAAAGTTGCAACGGGAGATGCTAATCCAATTACTGAAATCTCTGCCGTGCTCAATGGCACGGTCCATCCCAATCGCACAAGCACCGTTGTTAAATTTGCGTATGGCATAAATTCAGCTTATGGCGACACGGCTGATGCCGGTGTTGTTAGCGGCTCGGTGTTAGTTCCTGTCAGCGTCACCATTGTCAATTTATCTCCAGGCACAACATATCAGTATCGAATAATTGGACGCAATAATTTAGGACAAACCATTGGCGATGACAAAATTTTCACCACTTCATTGCCAGCTCTACCACAATCTTTGAATTTAAGCACAACGGTCAATTTTCCATCCAATCCCAGAGCTGGAGATTATAAAGCAACTGATTATCGCATGGTGGGATTGCCTGGGGAGAGCAATAGCCCTGTCAATAGATTTTTGTCAGGCGATCAAGGCAAAAACTGGCAAGTCTATTGGGACAATGGCGCAGCATTTGTCGAATTTAATAACGGCCCAGAATTTGTATTTTCTGTTGGTCGCGCATTTTGGATCATTCAGAAGGGGCCTTTGAACATCACTAATACTACAGTTCCGTCTGCACGATTAAATACAAATCAAGAGTTTGAAATCGACCTTCATGCGGGATGGAATCTTATTGCCAATCCGTATGATAAGCCTGTTGCTTGGTCAAAAATTCAGGGGGAAAATAAGATCACGGAGCAAATCTGGTCTTTTAACGGCGCCTTCTCTCCATCAGCCAGTTTTGAACCTTATATTGGCTATTATTACAAAAGTAAAAACCCAGATACGCTCAAAATTCCATATCGTCTCTATTTCTCAACTGCATCAGAAGTGGTTTATCAAGATTCAACCTTATGGCGAGTTAACATCACTTTGTCATCCGGCACTTTGGTGGAACGGGCTACTTCTTTTGGTGTTGCCGATGAGGCAAGCCCCCAGCTTGATAAACTTGATTTTTACAAACCTAGGTCAGTTGCAAGCGTTCCAAACGTCGTCTTCAACCGTACCGAGTGGGATCAAAAGTATAGCTTTTTCGCCACCGACATCCGCCCCGAGTTCAAAGACAAAGAAAGCTGGGACTTCGAAGTGCAATCCGCGCAGCGCGAAGAATTGAAACTCACGTTCTCCGGCATTGAGCGTGTGCCGTCGCAATTTGAAGTCTATCTCATTGACCAAGCCCGCAGTCGGTATGTGAGCTTGCGAGAAGATTCGCTCTACACGTTTGCACCGGCAGCGGATATTTCAAAATTCACCGTGCTCGTGGGCAAGGCGGAGGCAATCAAAGAGCAACTGGAGTCGATTCCTCCCAAAGAGTTGTCGCTTGGCCAAAATTATCCCAATCCCTTCAATCCGTTGACCGCGATACCGATTTCAATACCGGTTACCACCGAAGTCAAGATCAAAGTCTACGATATTTTGGGAAAAGAAGTGAAGACACTCTACGCAGGCAACCTTACGCCCGGGCGACACTTCTTTCATTGGGATGGCCGAGATGAGAGAGGAAATACTCTAGCGACGGGCGTTTATTTTTATCGATTGCAAGCAGGCTCATTGGTTCAAACTAAGAAACTCATTTTGCTCCGGTAGAGAGTCCCCAGATTTCCATCAGAAAAATCGAAGCCATCGGCGGTGAGGTAAGACGAAAATTTAAATTTCACGGCTTGCGCCAAAGCTCCGGGCGATTTTTGGATTTCGCTTTCGGTTTGGCGTCAACCGGCGGTAGATCCGCGGGCGATTTGACTCCGAAGTCATCCAGTCCGACAAACACGGTGTCGCTGACGGTGCGGGAAATGTAGAGCAAATCATAAATCGTGGTGTCGGCGACGACGAGCGTGTCTTGATACGTCACGGAAAGCACGTCGTATGACGTAACTGTGTCCGGCATCGCCGGCGGGGCTGCGGAGTAATTCAAACGGCCCGGGGCGTAGCCCCACATTTCAAACGTGGCGGTTTTCGCGTCGCGCTCAAAATAAAGTTTGATCGGCGATTCTTTATAGTTGCGATTCAAGCCGCGCAGCAACGCGGCGAGAATACCGTTTTGCGCGGCATCGCTTTTCGTGCCTTCAAAAACTTCGGGCGGGCTGTTTTGCGTCACGATCTGATAATTGGCGGTAAACTTCCAGCCGTTCATCACCTTCTGCGCCGTGTCCGAAGGCGTCG
>Ga0247727_10008208_pt1 | contig 19482 bp, 15 predicted proteins | sample WisWelCaveWW1625_FD_202498 | JGI IMG/M metagenome (GOLD analysis project Ga0247727, IMG submission 202498) | Biofilm microbial communities from Wishing Well Cave, Virginia, United States - WW16-25 | ecosystem: Environmental > Aquatic > Deep subsurface > Groundwater > Cave microbial mat | place... | reverse complement strand
GGAGCAAAAAACGAAGCCCTTCAGATTCTCAACGCCTGCCTGCTGACGGCAGATTCGGTTCTTGTTTCCAATATTCCGGATATCCTCGATGTCAACCGCCTGATGGACATTCACCGCCTTCTCGGTGTAATTATCACAAAAGAGTCTCCTGGTACTTTCCGGTATAACGCCGGCAATCTCCATCCGGACCTGATGCTCGGCGATGAATTCCGTGAAGCAGCAATCAAACTTCGGGGTTCCATTATGCTTCTCGGCCCCATGATCGCCCGCTTCGGCAAGGGATTCATGCCCAAACCAGGCGGCGACAAGATCGGCAGACGGAGAGTGGATACCCACTTTTTCGGATTGCAAAATCTTGGCGCGGAACTCTCTTACGACCACAGCGAATATTTTTACAGCGTTACGTCCACTGGCAGATTGAAAGGAACCTCCATGCTCCTGGATGAACCATCGGTCACCGGTACCGCCAACATCATCATGGCAGCGGTTCTTGCAGAAGGAATGACTTCCATTTACTTCGCCGCCTGCGAACCTTACATCCAGCAATTGTGCCTCATGCTTAACCGCATGGGAGCAAGAATCAGCGGAATCGGCAGCAATCTTCTTCAAATCGAAGGTGTGAAATCACTGAATGGTACCGAACACCGTTTGCTGGCCGACATGATCGAAGTGGGCAGTTTCATCGGCATGGCTGCGATGACACAAAGCAGCTTGCGAATCCGCAATGCCGATGTGGCATACCTCGGGCAAATTCCGGATGTATTCCGGCGGCTTGGCGTCAGTCTGGAAACCGAAGGCAATGACATCCTTGTCCGGCAACAGGACGTATGTACGATTCAGACCTATATGGATGGATCCATTCTGACGATTGCTGACAATCCCTGGCCGGGATTTACCCCTGACCTCATCAGTATTGTCATCGTCCTGGCTACCCAATGCAAGGGAAGCGTACTTGTCCATCAAAAGATGTTTGAAAGCCGGCTGTTTTTTGTGGACCGCCTGATAGACATGGGTGCACAAATCATTTTGTGTGATCCGCACCGGGCAACGGTGATCGGCCTCGCCAGAAATCCAAACCTGAGAGGCATTACCATGTCGAGTCCTGACATCAGGGCGGGCGTGGCGATGCTGATTGCAGCTTTGTCTGCCGACGGCATCAGCCGGATATTTAATATTGAACAAATTGACAGGGGATACGAAAACATTGAAACCCGATTGAGGAAATTGGGGGCGAAGATCAGAAGGATAGATTCCTGAGCACGGATTGGCCTGGTTATGAAGGATTTGAAAGTCACGCTTTTCATCATTTTTTGCTTTGGATCATTCCATTATTCCGTTTCCCAGAACGCCGGCCCCGAAACTGTCGTCATCATTGAACACAGGGACGAACTGGACAAGACCCTGAATATTTCTACCGGTGTCATTGTGCGCGATGGCTATGTTGCTGCAAACTATCACATCGTTCCGGGATCTCACCATCTGAGCATTTCAAAATTCGGCAGCAAGGAATCGTATTCCTCTCCGGGTTATCTGAGTGTGAATGAATCGAAAGACCTGATCGTGCTCCAGGTTCCTGGCATCACCGGCCGGGCAGCGGAATACATTGACCCTTCAGAAGGAGAATCAGACGGCGAATTCCGGTTTTACGAAAATCCGGCCAACCGTGCGCCGGAAATGCGATCCGGAAAATATTCCCGGATCAAAGAGATCAATGGAATTGATTTATTCGAAATTGTTTCTCCGAATACAAATGAATGCACAAACGGACCAGTTTTCCTCAATGGCAAAGTCGCAGGATTTGCTGTCGCAGGATATTTCGACGAAAAGTATTTCATGTTCATGATTCCTTCCAGGCATCTGAAATCCATATTGAACATCAGCATGATCATCAAATCATTCGAATCCCTGGAAGGCAGCAAACCCATGAAGAAAAGTCTTTTCCACCAATTGCTGATGGAAAGCCTTACCGCTGTATTGTGGATACCATTTGAAAAAGCGGTTGACCTGGCAAAAGAAAAGAATAAAAAAATCATGGTGGATGTATTTGCTGATTGGTGTGGCTGGTGCAAACTGATGCAAAAGAATACCTACGCGAAGAAAAAGATCATCCGGTACATCAATGAAAACTTCTATGCAGTAAGGCTCAATGCAGAGGGCCGGGATACGATTCAATACAAAGGGCAGCGGTTCATCTATAAAGAAGGCCTCAGGTCACATGAGTTGGCCTATTCTTTGCTTGACGGCAACATGAGTTATCCGGCGACAGCTTTTCTTGACCAGGACATCAATCTTCTAACTGTTGTTCCGGGGTACATCAGCCCGGAGCGGGCAGAAGTGATCCTTGCATATTTCCATGAAGGAGCCTATCTCGACAATGCAAAAAGTTTCGAGGAATTCGAAAAGGGATTCCAGGTTCGCTTGCCGGATCGCTGACGGAGCAGCAAGACCGCTATTGATTGGAATATCGTGAAAAAGAAAAATGAAGACCCGGCTGAAAATGACGAAAACATGACGAAAACAGCAGAAAAGGAAGAAATTGAAGCAGGTCAGGAACAGCAAGAAGAGCTTGAATCCGGGCAAACCGCAATTGAAGAAAAACAGGAAAAAGAAGCTGCCGGCCCGGATCTTGCCGAACAAAACCTTCAATTGCAGAATAAATACCTGTTGTTGTTGGCAGAATTCGACAATTTCAGGAAGCGTACCAATCGTGAAAAGGCAGATCTTCTGAAATATTCCGGTGAAGAGGTTATGACAGCCTTGTTGCCTATTCTTGATGATTTTCAGCGAAGCCTGAATGTGATGGATAATTCTGACAATTTGTCATCCATCCGGGAGGGGATCAAACTTGTCAGTGACAATTTGTCCCGGTTTTTGGAGAAATCCGGCCTGAAACCGATGGAAAGCATGGGAAAAGAGTTTGATACCACTTACCATGAAGCCTTGCAAACGGTTCCCGTGCAAGATGAATCCCAAAAGGGAAAAGTGATAGAAGTTGTCGAAAAGGGATATTTGTACAAAGACAAGGTGATCAGGTTTGCAAGGGTTATAGTGGGCGAATGAAAAAGAGAGATTTCTACGAAGTACTTGGAGTTCCAAAAGGATCATCCAAAGATGACATCAAAAAAGCTTACCGGCAGCTTGCGATGAAATATCACCCGGACCGGAATCCCGGGGACAAGAAAGCTGAAGACAATTTCAAAGAAGCCGCAGAAGCATATGATGTTCTGAGCGATGATCAAAAGCGGGCACAATATGACCGCTTCGGACACGCGGCAGTTGGCGGCGGCGGATTCCAGGGCGAGGTCAGCATGGAAGATATCTTTTCCCGGTTCGGAGACATCTTTGGTGAAGGAAGTCCCTTCGAGAGTTTTTTCGGAGGCAGGGGTGGATCAAGGAGACAAAGGTCCGGACCGCGCGGCGGCGATTTGCGTATCACCGTTGCACTCACGCTTGAAGAAATTGCCGAAGGCGCCGGCAAAAAACTCAAACTGCCAAGACAAATCAGTTGCGATGCTTGCAACGGATCGGGAGCAGACAGTCCGTCTGATTTCCAGACATGTCCTACCTGTCATGGAGCCGGGGAAGTCCGCCGGCAGGCGGGCGGCGGATTTTTCCAACAGATTGTCATTTCTGCCTGTCCGACCTGCAAAGGCGAAGGCCGGATCATCGCCAAGAGCTGCAAAAAGTGCCGTGGCGAGGGCCGAATCCCTGGCGAGGAAGTGATTGAAGTGAGAATTCCGCCGGGAGTGGCGGAAGGAATGCAGGTTTCCCGCAAGGGGAAAGGCCATGCCGGACAACGTGGCGGAAGCGCCGGTGACCTCATCGTTTTGATTGAAGAAAAAAGCCATGATGAATTTGAGCGGGACGGCGACAATCTGATTCATGAGCTGTTTATCAGTTTTCCCGATGCCGCAATGGGGACCAATGCTGAAGTACCGACACTTGGCGGAAAGGCCAGGTTCAAAATTTCGCCCGGAACGCAAAGCGGTAAGATGGTCAGGCTCAAAGGCAAAGGTCTGCCAAATATCAACGGCTACGGCACGGGCGACCTCATCGTCCACGTCAATGTCTGGACTCCGAAAAATCTCAGTACGGAAGAAAAAAATATCCTCAATAAATTCAACAATTCACCTAATTTTCAGCCCAATCCGACCAAAGAAGACAAGAGCTTCATCTCCAGGGTGAAGGAATTTTTCTCGTGAAATCCGGAAAACCAATTCGAATCTGCATTTTCGCCTCGGGCAACGGGACAAATGCAGAACGGATCATATCAGAATTCAGGAATTCCACAGAAATCAGCGTCGTACTTGTATTGACCGGAAATGATCAGGCAGGGGCAATTCATAGGGCACGGAACTTTGACATTCCGGTTCGAATCCTTTCCCGGTCCGGGGCGCAATCATCAGAAACGCTGAATCAAATCCTTGAAGACTCGCAAGCGGATCTGCTTGTCCTGGCAGGATATCTGAAACTGATTCCGCCCGGAACCATTGCAAAATATGCGAATCGCATCGTCAACATTCATCCATCTCTCCTGCCTAAATATGGCGGAAAAGGAATGTATGGACTGCGCGTTCACGAAGCGGTTCTGAAGAACCGGGAAAAGGAATCCGGAATCACCATCCATTTTGTCAATGATCATTACGATCAGGGCGAAATCATTTCGCAAAAGGCAATTGTTGTGAATCCAAATTGGACGCCCGAAGAACTTGCGGCGGAGATTCACCTTCTGGAACACAAGCACTATCCCGGTGTCATCAGCGAAATTTGTCTGGAACTACTCAGGAAAAGGAAAGCATCTGCAACCCGGAACGGATTATGAAGGAAAAAAAAATCCAAACTGCCCTGATTTCAGCGTGGAGCAAAAACGGATTGGATGAAATCGCCGCCGAGTTTCAAAAACAAAAGGTAAAAATTTACTCGACCGGCGGTACAGCAGAATTCCTTCGCAAGCTCGGACACACCGTCGAAGACGTTGCCGGCCTTACCGGATTTCCATCCATTTTCGGAGGAAGAGTCAAGACTCTGCATCCCAAAATTTTCGGCGGCATCCTCGCGCAGACAGAATCAGAAGAACACCGCAAACAGGCTGATCAGTACGAAATTCCATTTTTCGATTGTGTCATAGTTGATTTGTATCCATTTGAAAAAACCGCAGCCTCCGGAGCTTCGGTGGAAGAAATCATCGAAAAGATTGACATCGGCGGGATTTCCCTGATTCGTGCAGCAGCAAAAAATTTCCGGGACGTTGCCGTTGTGGCAGCCGAAGAAAAATTCCGGGAATTCGCACAGGTCCTGAAACGACAAAATTGCTCGACGAACATTGATCAGCGAAAGGAACTTGCCACTTTCGCATTCGACATCAGTTCTCATTATGACACGCGGATTTATCAATGGATGACATCCAATCCGGAAAAAGGCAGTGCAGAAAGCTTGAATCTCAATTCCTTCAAGATTTCTGAAAGAAATCCTACGGCCTTGAGGTACGGTGAAAATCCAGAGCAAAAGGCATGGTTTTGCGGAGATCTTGCGAAGAAATTCACGCAATTGCAGGGGAAGGAATTGTCGTACAACAACCTCATTGACATTGATTCCGCCCTTTCCCTCATTGATGAGTTCGCAGAACCTTGTTTTGCCATTATCAAACACAACAATCCCTGCGGCCTTGCATCGGGAACCAATATCATTGATGCCTGGAATCGGGCGCTGGAATGCGACCCCTTGTCTGCATTTGGGGGAATCCTGGCTGCGAACCGCGAAATTGATGAGACGATCGCCAAAGACCTTGCAGAATTATTTTTCGAAGTCATGATTGCGCCTTCATTCAGTCAGAAAGCGCTGGAAATATTTTCCGGAAAAAAAGGGAGGAGAATTCTCAGGAGGATAGAATCCAAGCCGTCAAACTTCACAGCCCGGACTTTGCTGGGCGGCGTTTTGATTCAGGAAGCCGATACCCGCTTAACTACGGCGGAATCCTGGAATGCAAAAACCAAAAGGCAACCAACAACTGCTGAAATCCCTGACATCTTATTCGGCGAAAAAGCTGTTAAACACCTGAAATCCAATGCAATAGCTATTGTCAGGGACGGTCAGATGATTGGATCGGGGATGGGTCAAACATCCCGGATTGATGCCTTGAAACAGGCAATCAACAAGGCAAAAGAACGGGGTTTCGAACTCAAGGGATCGGTTCTCGCATCTGACGCTTTTTTCCCATTCGAAGATTGCGCAAAGCTTGCGCATGAACATGGAATCGGTGTATTGGTACAGCCGGGAGGGTCTCTCCGGGATGAAGACACAATAAATTATTGCGAATCTCAGGATATATGCTTAATTTTCACAGGATTGCGTCACTTCCGTCACTAATTGGACGCTTACAAATCCGGAACAAATTTTACTTCCTACCGTAATGATGCGAAGGATTTCGAAACCCTCGCCGAGGAGCAAATAGAATGGGATTATTTGATTTTTTTACGAGTGCAATCGCGATAGACTTAGGAACCGCGAACACGCTGATTATGTACAATGATGAGGTTGTGGTGGATGAACCGTCCATTGTGGCTCTGGACCGTTTGACTGGAAAAGTGATAGCAATCGGGCACGAAGCCCAGCAAATGCATGAAAAAACGCATGAAAACATCAAAACAGTCCGTCCGCTGAAAGATGGGGTGATAGCTGATTTTACGGTTGCTGAGCACATGATCAGGGGAATGATCAAGATGATCCACCCCGGGAGACGATTTTTTCCTACAAACCACAAAATGGTGATTTGCATTCCAAGCGGCATCACTGAAGTGGAAAAGAGGGCTGTGAAAGATTCAGCAGAGCATGCCGGAGCAAAAGAGGTTTATCTCATCCCCGAGCCGATGGCTGCCGCAGTAGGCATTGGTATCAATGTGGAAGAACCGGTCGGCCACATGATTGTGGACATCGGCGGCGGAACCACCGAAATCGCGGTAATTGCTCTATCCGGTATCGTAAGTGACCAGAGCATTCGCATCGCCGGAGACGAATTCAACAACGACATTCTTGATTATATGCGTCGTCAGCACAACCTCCTCATCGGCGAAAGAACCGCCGAAAAAATCAAGATCGAGGTGGGCGCAGCCATTCCGGAACTTCAAAATCCGCCGGAAGACATGGAAATCAGAGGAAAAGACCTGATGACCGGCATCCCGAAAACCATCCGGATTTCATACAAGGAAATTGCTCATGCATTGAACAAATCCATCATGAAAATTGAAGAAGCCATACTCAAGGCCCTCGAATTCACACCGCCGGAATTGTCGGCAGACATTTATGACAAAGGAATTCATCTGACAGGTGGCGGCGCTTCTCTTCGCGGACTTGACATCAGGCTCGGCGAAAAAACAAAACTCCCCATTCACATTGCAAATGACCCATTGCGGGCTGTAGTTCGCGGAACCGGAATTGCCCTGAAGAACATCGGCAAATTCAAGTTTCTTCTGACTTGAGCAGGATTCTCAGTTTTCTATCAAGATTCAGGAATGTATTTCTATTCATCCTTTTGGAATTCATATCCCTCTCGCTTGTTGTTTCTGTTAACCAGGATCAGCGGCGGGCATTCTCCGGATTGAGCCAGGAAGTATCAGGAGGAATCCAAAACGTCAGGGCCGATGTAACAGGCTATTTTGACCTCAACAAACAAAACCGAAAGTTGCTTCGCAGAAACCGGCAATTGGAATTGAGCGTTATCGAAATGAAAAACCAGATTGACCGCCTTCGATTCAGGGCGCCGCTCAGCCGGGATTTTACCATACTCCCCGATTCTACCGATCCCCCCGGCGGATATGATTTCATCGGTTGCAGGGTTGTGAATCATACTGTTCACCTGAATTACAATTACATCACAATTGACCGCGGCACATTGCATGGCATCGAAAGTGGAATGGGAGTGATTTCATCGGAAGGAATCGTCGGAATGATCGTTTCGGTGAGTCCGCATTACAGTGTCGGCATCAGCGCCCTGAACCAAAGTTTCAATTTGAGCACCCGGCTTCAACGAAGCAGGAATCTGGGGACCCTGACATGGAACGGAAAAGATCCTGCGATTGCTTCCCTGAATTATATTCCCCAAACGACCGATCTGCGTGTCGGCGATCTTGTCGTAACCAGCGGTTTCAGCACAATCTTCCCGGAGGGATTTCTTGCCGGTGAGGTAGTCGGATTTGATAAGGAAAGCCACGAAGGATTTTACAACATTGATGTCAAACTCGCTACAGATTTCAGGGCCATTGACCACCTCTATGTGGTCAACCACAAATACAGGAAGGAGATTGACAGCCTGGAGAAAATCAGCAGTTTGCAATGAACCGGATTCTGATTCAGATTTTTGTATTCGTTATATTTCTGTTATTCCAGGTTTTGTTTTTTGACCATTTTACCGTGTTGGGACTGGCAACACCTTTCGTATTCCTCTTGTTTATCCTTATGATCCCGGTGACCGTACCGGCTGCGGCGTACATGATGATTGCATTCTCCGGCGGAATCCTCGTTGATTTGTTTTCCTCCCACGCCCTGATCGGGCTGCATGCATTTTCCTGCGTCCTGATGGCGGCAGTGCGGGACAAATGGATTGATGCCATCACCAACCGAACGGCATTCAAAGGCAATGAAGACATGTTTCTGCGCATTCAACCGATTACCTGGTATTTCGGGTATATCATTCCCCTGGTTGCCATTCATCACTTTTCCTACTTCATGCTGGATCAGTTTGGGTTTGAGAATTTTGGGAGAACCCTGGGAAAAGCGGCCCTGAGCTCGATCTTCACCTCATTCTTCCTGGTCTCCGGGACCATCCTGTTTTACAAGCGGAGGGCACAGAGGTGAACGACTTCAGAATCCGGGGAGTCTTTCTGCAGGCCTTCATCGTGGCCATGGGAATTGTATTTGCCGTCAGGCTCCTGTATCTGCAGGTCATGTCAGATGATTATGCGCTGAAATCCGACGAAAAGGACATGAAAGAGGTGATTCTCAGGCCATCGCGGGGAATCGTATTCGACCGGAACCAGGAAATCATCGTCAGAAACACGCCGGTATTTGACCTGATGATCATCCCCAACGAATTGTACATCCCCGATACATCAATCATTGAACAATATTTAGATATGTCGCGTTCAGAGATCAGGGAAAAAGTCAGGCAATTCCGCGGGTTGGAAATGTACCAGCCCAAAACTCTGAAGAAGCATATGGATTCGGAGACCGCTACCCGGTTGTCAGAGCATCTGTGGGGATTCAAGGGAATATACCTCGAAGCGAAGAATACCCGGGAATATCTTCATCCCTTTGGCGCCAATTTTCTCGGTTACATCAACCAGGTCGGCCCGGAGGTTCTCGATGCCGATACAACCCGATATTATCAGCCGCGTGACCTGATCGGCATTTCCGGGATAGAAAATTATTATGAAACACTGCTGCGCGGAAACAAAGGCAAAAAATATATTCTTGTTGATGCGTACACCCGGGAAGTAGGCAGATATGCCGGTGGAAAACTGGATGAAAGTCCGGTTGAAGGAAGCGACATCCAGCTCGGACTTGACATTTTCCTGCAGCAATTCGGCGAGGAAATGATGAGAGGAAAAAAGGGAAGCATCGTTGCCATTGAACCTTCCACCGGTGAAATCCTGGCATTTGTCAGTTCCCCGTCCTATGACCCGAATCTCTTTACCGGTGGGGACATCGGGCATAATTATGATATGCTGGAAGGAGACACCGCGCTTGTACCACTGTTTAACCGTGCCCTGATGGCCCAATATCCGCCCGGATCCATTTTTAAATTGCTCCAAACTCTTGCAGCGATGTCAGAAGGGATCATCGGGGAGAACACATATTTCTCCTGCGGTGGAGCCTGGTTTCGCAACGGCGGGAAGCCTTCCTGTCACGGAGCACATGGTTCCATCCCGCTGATTCCGGGAATCAAACATTCCTGCAATGCATATTACGCCGAAACATATTATTCATTCCTGAATCATTCAAAATTTGGCAATGTCAAAAAAGCCTACAACCGATGGCATGAAGTCATGACGACCTACGGCATCGGACGGCGTCTCGGCATTGACATTCCGAATGAACAGCCGGGAAATCTCCCGACTTCAGGCTATTTCGACGACCGCTACCGCGGATCCTGGGGTGCATTGACTGTTTATTCCATGTCCATCGGTCAGGGTGAAGTTCAAATGACACCTTTGCAAATGGCGAATATGGTCGCGCTGATCGCCAACCGCGGATGGTACATTCAGCCGCATTTCCTGCGTTCCTCGCAGGATGAGCTTGGAAACTGGGTTCCCCAGCGATTTGATACCGTATTTGCTCCCAATCACCCCACTGACTTTGATATCGTTACAGAAGCCATGCAACAGGTCGTGGATGCAGGAACGGGAATCATGGCCCGGATTGACAGCATTCCGGTCTGCGGAAAAACCGGCACCGTTGAAAATCCCCCTATGCCCGATCACTCTGTATTCGTCGGATTCGCCCCGCGTGACAAGCCGCAGATTGCTGTAGCCGTCATCGTGGAAAACGCCGGCTGGGGAGGGAATTGGGCAGGTCCCATTGCAAGCCTGATGATGGAAATGCGGCTTCGGGGAAAAATCAAAGACGATTGGCGCCTGCAGAGAATTCTCGATGCTGATTTTATCAAAAATCCCCTGCCCAATCCCGTAAAGAAATGAGGCGCGAGATCGAACTGGATTGGCTGACGATTATCCTTTATCTGATACTTGTCATCCTCGGATGGTTCAATCTTTACTCTGCATCCGCACCGGGAAGCAGCGAAGGGGTTTTCGATTTCAGCACTTTCCATGGGAAACAATTGCTGTTTATTGCCGCTGCCCTCATCCTCGGATTCGTCATCATTTATCTAGACAAGAAATTCCTGGAGTTTATCAGTTATGTGATTTACGCAATCGGAATCATCGCTCTCATCGGGCTTTTGTTTTTCGGCAAGACTACCAAAGGACAAACCAACTGGTTTCAGATCGGCGGATTCAGCCTTCAGCCTTCAGAGTTTGTGAAATTTGCTACTTTGATGGCCCTGGCAAAATGGATGACGCGATACCATTTTTCCATGAACCGGCTTTCTGATATTGCAGGCGCCGCAGCGATGGTCATGGTTCCGGTGCTTTTCATTCTCCTGCAGAATGATGCCGGCTCAGCGATCGTATTCACCAGTTTAATTTTTGTTTTCTATCGCGAAGGAATGCATCCTGCGATTCTGTGGGGCATAGTTCTGGAATCGGTTGTGGGAATACTCGCCTTGCTGCTGGCCGATTTCCCGAATTCCGCTTTTTTTATTTCTACAGGAATCATTGCACTTGCAGCCGGTTCCCTTTACTATTTCAAGTGGAAATTCCTGCTCTTTCATGGCATGGCTGTGGGCATTCTTGTGGTTACCGTATTTGCGCTGAATATCGTCGTCAAACCATACCAGAGACTCCGGCTGAAAGTTCTTGTAGCTTCCGAAGAGGAAATCAAGGAGAACAAATCTCTTCAGGAAGTTGCTTACAATCACCGGGAATCATTGATTGCCATCGGCTCCGGCGGAGCATTTGGCAAAGGCTATGGCAATGCCACCCATACCCAGGGCGATTTCGTTCCTGAAGAACATACCGATTACATCTTTTGCGTCATCGGCGAAGAACATGGATGGATCGGTTCCACTTTCGTCATATTGTTGTTTATTCTTTTTATGATGCGGATTTTCTACCTCGCTGAAAACTCCAAAAGCAAATACGCGAGGGTTTTTGGTTACGGATTTGCATCCATCTTCATGGTACATTTTCTGATTAATGTCGGAATGACAGTCGGACTGGTTCCCACCATTGGAATTCCTCTCCCATTCTTCAGTTACGGAGGTTCGTCCTTTATCAGCTTTTCGATGATGACATTTTTCCTGATCAACCAATATTCCCACCGGACGAATATTCTGGGGAATCAGGCGGTATGATATGTCGGACTGGCGTAGTGTTCCGGTACAATAAATGCTATTTTGATTGGAAAAAGGATGCGGATTCAGCCCTTTGGACTTGTGCGCTTTCGCTTTCCCGCTTTTTACTTTCCGGCTTGCCAGAATCAGAATCTGCTCCTGATCAACTCAACAAACTCCTTCACCACTTCTGACTCCGTATTGATCTCATTGGAATTGAGAACATATTTATTCAAAATGTCCTGAGCGGCGCCGGCATCTGAAGCCTGTCCGATCTTTTCCAGTACCACTTTGTACTTCACACTGCTTCCGGCAAATATTTTCTGGACAAACTGAAATTGTTTGTGAACCGGAATGTCAATGGTCTTTCCATTCCCTTTGCTGAATTGATCCAGCACATTTTCCGTTTCATTCTGATTGGATCGGAACTGATCAGCAAGCGTTTTGGGCAATTCCTCTTCCGGCTCAACCGGTACTTGCTTTGAACCACCGAACAGATCAATCGGGAGTTTTTCGTTTTTGGGTTGCTGCTCCGGATTCACCGGTTGTTTTTCTATTTCGACCTTTTCAAATTCGACCTTCTTGGTTTCTGCCAGATTGTTTTCAGGTTTCGGCTCTGGTTTTTCCGGTTCTTTGAAAAGTACAGACTCCGGTTCTACGCCAAATGCCTTCCGAAACAATTCATCCTGGTAATTCCGGACCGGTTTTCCCGTCCGTTTCTCGTACAGTTCGATGACCTTTTCGAATTTGTTGAGGAAATCTGCCTTCTCCACCTGCTTGACCAGATTTTTTTCAAAATAATCCCGGATGGCCTGGATGGCGAATCCGAAATCAGAAAAATAACCGGCATACTTGTCAAACACCGAAACCGGAATGCGGGTATTGGTTCCAAAGAAAAATTTTGACAGCAACTCCTCTGGATTCAGCATCAGTTTTACAGTATTGAAAACCGCGCTTTCCAGGAGTTTCCTGTAATCGTTTTCCGAAATATATATATGTTGAGAAACTACATTCAAAAATTGATCCAGCGCCGTCCGGACTTCCACATGTTCGAAATCGAAATAAGGATGCACGATCCGGTGCATGTAGGAATTCCAATCCTGGTACACCTGAAACAGAACGAAGAGGTTGATCTGCTTGTGTTCGCAGAACTCCAGCACTTCCGGTCCGGGGATTTTCCCTTTGTCCAGGGACTTTTTGGCAAACTCCCGTGCAATCAGATCCTGGATCAGCCGGTTGACCTTTTCCTCGTCCGGTTTGTATTTTTTGATTGCCGCCATCATGGAATTCAGGGCCTTAAGTTACGTGAAATATCCGCGGTGCCCCGGAAGGGTTATTCACATGGTTTTGAACATGACAACGCCGGATGAAGGTGCAATATTTAACCTTCACGATCGCGAAAGAACTTCTTCAGCGAATTGACCGGAGATTCAAACAAGTGAAAGGAAAGTCCGGCAAGGGTGACCACGATGGAAAAGTCAAACAGAAAAGCAAGCAGAATGGAATCCCTGGCTATGAGTTCAGGGAAATATTGGTGCCGGAGTGGCCTGATGAAATTGTGAATCAGGTATATGCCATAGGAGATTTTCCCAATCCAGACAATGGCATGATTGGTAAGAGTGATCCTGCTGAATAAATTAAGATTAACTCCTGCACAATACAGCATCAGGGATGCGTAAGAAATGGCAGCCGGGAGCTTCAGCAATGCCATCCCTTCCTGGTCCTCCGGTGAATCGGCGATGAACGGTACGGAAAATACAAAAGTCAAAGGAATGCCGATGGCGGCGATCATTCCCGGTGCCGGAATTCTGATCTTGTTATGATGAATATATGCAGCGAGGATTCCCATACCCAGCATATCGCAATTGGAAACAAGGAGAACATCCTGGCTGATTTGAATCTCCAGAAAATACGACAGGAGAATCACAAAAGTCGCTGTCGCGATCAGGATGAATATCAGGCCCGGCTGAAATTTCCGGGGCAACAAAAGCAGCAAGACCGGAATCAGAAAATAAAATTGTTCTTCAACTGCCAATGTCCAGTAATGTGCAAAATGACCAACATCCAGGGAGAAAAAAAACATCCCGATGTTGACAGTTTGCGATAACAACCAGGGCGAGACATCACGTGCAATTCCTTCGAAATCCACGGCGATCATGATCAATGTCACCAGAAAGAACAAGGGAAAAATCCTGAGGATACGGCGGACATAGAAGTTCTTCAGGAAGAACAGGAATTTCGCATGTCCCGATTCGATTTTTTCGCGATCCCGCAGCAATCCGCCCCCGATCAGAAATCCACTTAGCACAAAGAAAAGGTTGACTCCAAACTGTCCGGCCGGAAATGCATAACCAAAAACTTCGATTTGCTTCTGAAAATCAAACCAGTGCTCGATTAAAACGAGAAACACCGCGAATCCCCTGACGCCGTCAAGGGAAGGAATGGAATTCGAAGCTGAAGTTGAATTTGTTGCCAACCGGCGGGGAATTTCGACATCTATTCTTCCCTGTCAAAGCTCCTCACCACCTTCCCAAATCATTTCGGATTTACATAAATTGCCTGTCCACTCATTTTGATGAAAATGATTTCTGTCTGGAAAAAAAGAATTGACGATGCAACTGAATTGTACTTCGATGCATTTTCAGGATTGTCGTCAGGCGAATTGAACTGGAAACCTTCAGAAAAGGAATGGAGCATAGGACAAATCATTGATCACGTCATGACCGCCAACGCAACTTATTTTCCATTGTTTCATGCCATGAAAGAAGGCAAATACAAACCACATTGGGCTTCAAGAATTCCGGGATGGCCGGGATTTCTCGGCAAAATGGTTTTGCAGGGTTCATCTCCCGGGCAAAAAAGAAAATACAAAACAGGAGCAGTATTCGAACCACGGAGAAGCAATATTGATTCGGGGATTCTGGAGATTTTCCGTCAGAACCAGGAAGAAGTCAAGTCGGCATTCGATCTGGTTTCCGGTCTGGATCTGAAAAAGACAATTGTCAGTTCGCCGATGAATTCCGCCGTAGTATACCCTTTGTATGCTGCCGGTGAAATCATTACCGCACATGAATTGAGGCACCTGGAGCAGGCACAGCGTGTGCTGGATCGCATGAAAATTTCCGTCCAGGAGGTCGCCACAAAAACGTGGCCGGATAGGGTACAGTACAAAAATATACAATCATGATATATTTCGACACTGATTTCCTGAAATTTTTCAAAGACCTTGAAAAAAACAACAACCGCGATTGGTTCAACACAAACAAAAAGAGATATGAATCATCCGTGAAAGAGCCATTTCAAAAGTTTGTTGAAGATCTGATCATCCGAATGTCCAAAGACGAACCTGCCATTCAGGTCACCGCCAAAGATGCCATATTCCGGATCTTCCGCGACACCAGGTTTTCGGCGGACAAAACTCCATATAAGATTCATGCTTCGGCAGCAATCTCCGCAGCCGGAAAAAAAGATTACGCGACTCCCGGATTGTACCTGCAGATGAATCATGCAGATGTCAGGATTTACAGCGGTACCCATGACCTGGAAACTGCACGACTGAGTGAATTGCGTGGGTTCATCTCTGAAAACCTGCCGGAATTCAACAAGCTTGTCAATGACAAAAAATTCAATGAAGTCTTTGGAGAGGTTAGGGGGGAAAAAAACAAAAGAATCCCTGAAGAATTCAGGGCTGCAGCAGAAAAGCAACCCCTGCTCTACAACAAATCGTTTTACTATTTCACAAAATGGGATCCGAAAACGATTTTTGAAAAAGACCTGATCACAAAAATCATGAAAGCGTATGCTGTCGCGGGAAAAATCAATGCATTTTTCAGGCGGGCGCTTGGGTCATAAGTGCCGGAGAGGGGATGCTGTGAAGGCTTTGCTCCTGACTTTCTTCTTCCCTCTCCTGTCCTTCTCCCAGGAAGCCATCGGCCTCAATCGCCCCTCCCTCAGATGGAAACAATTTAAAACAGAAACCGGTCTATATATTTTTCCATCCGGAATGGACAGCATTGCGTTTCGTGCCGCTGCGATTATCGGATACCAGGCGCGGAATGAAAGCTGCGTGTATTCCGGAAGAAAAAATCTGCGACTGCCGGTGATCATTCAAAGTCAATCTACCCTTCCGCAGGGATTTGCGATGCCGGCTCCCTGGCGTGCTGAACTGTTCACAATTCCGCCCCAGAACATGTTCCTGGGTCCCGTCCCCTGGTTCGAGGCCCTTATCGCGCATGAATTCAGACATGCCCAGCAATTTTGGGCCGCAAAACGCGGATTTACAAGAGTTTATGAAGTTTTGATGGGTGAAACCGGATGGCTGTTTCATTCCTTACTTTCCCAGCCACTCTGGTACCGCGAAGGCGATGCCGTCACAGCCGAAACTTCACTGACCAACGGCGGAAGAGGGAATCTTCCTTCGTTCAACATGGAATACAAGGCCCTGCTGGCATCGGGCCGGAAATACGGATATGAAAAAGGTACATGGGTGTCGTATCGCGATTTTGTTCCCAATCCCTACCGGATTGGTCATTATATGGTGGAACATGCACGAAGGTCATTCGGTGAAGATGTCTGGGCGAATGTCCTGAAAGATACATATACCCGGAAAGGATTCTTCTGGATTTTCGCACGTGCATTGAAGCAGGAAACCGGAATGAAACCGCAGATGCTGTACCAAACTGTTGTGGATTCGATGCGATCAGAAATCAATGATGAATTGAATTCGTCTGATACAACCGCATACATTCTGGCAAATCTGCCAGTGAAAACCTTCACGAGTTACCGGTATCCGCAGTGGCTGCCGGATGGCAACATCGTTGCAGAAGTATCCGGATTCGACCGCATCCGCAGCATCGTGCGCATTGATTCATCAGGTAAAGTGAAAAAGATCTTCCGGCCAGGAATATATACTACGGATCACAATTCGTTCGCGGCTGGGAGCAAATTCCTTGGCTGGGCCGAAAGTTCTTTTGATCCGCGTTGGAAAAACCGGGATTACTCCGTGATCTCCGTCTGGGATATTGACCGGCGAATCAAGAAATGGATCACAATGAATTCCAGGCTTTTTTCACCTGCCTTTTCGCCCGACGGCGAGAAGCTCGTTTGCGTTTCTCATTCCGTCGCCGGCAAAGTCAGTCTGCAAGTATGGAATGTATCCGGCATCAAAGATCGCTGGGACCGGAAGATTTCAAGTGAATTCGATTCTCCCGGGAACGATTATCTCGCTCATCCGCGATGGATGGATTCCGGAAAAGGGATCATTGTGATCGCACAAGATGAGCACGGCAATGCCATTCTCCGCATTGACAACGAAAACGGAAAAGCAGATACCCTTCTTCATTTTTCGCATGTCATGGTTTCGAGGCCTTTTCCGGTTGGCGATACGATCTATTTTTCCGGCGGCCTGGGGGGCACAAATGAAATATTCGCACTTGACATCGGCGCCAAAAATGTATTTCAATTGACGAAATCTGATTTCGGCGCTTTTGAGCCGGTTGTGTCGCGTGACAGAAAAATCCTGATGTACTCTGCCTACACGGCAATGGGATATCAAATCAGAAAATGCAAACTTGCCGAATGTGCCTGGAAATCAATAACATGGCCTCAATCCGACCCTCCGTCTGCCCTGGATACCTTGAAATCAGATTCATTCCCGGTGAAAAAGTTTCATCCCCTGACACGGGGATTGTTCCGGATCACCGGATGGATACCCCTTCCGAACATTATCGAATATGGCGCAGAATTATATACGAAAAATATCATGAGCAATCTGACCGGAACTGCGGGGGCATTGTGGAATGTAAATGAAGATGCTCTTCGCGGATATTGCCGCTTTTCTTACGCAGGAATCTACCCGGTTTTTGATCTTGAGGGAACCTGGGGTGAGAGGAGAATATATTCTGCTGCGCCACCATGGGCCTACTATTGGCCGCTTGAATTTTCTGAAATCCGATTGACAGAAAGAACTTTGGGCGCATGGATACGGCTCCCATTAAACTTTTCCCGGGGTCCCGCTGAAATAAAAGTCGAACCCCGTTTCGGATTGCGGTTGTACGACGTCCGCCCCTCGGCAGATACTGATGATTGGTGGAACCCGGTTCCTTATCAGTTCATCGCTTCGGAATTCAGCCTTTCTTATTCGAAAGTGCAACCGTCTGCCAGAAAATTTACGCGTCCGCGTTGGGGACATGAATTGAATTTGACCAGGAAAACCTCCTATCCTTCGAACCTTGCCTTTGCGAGCTATGAGCAAGCCGACGGGAAGCTATACTTTCCCGGCTTTTGCCGAACGCATTCCCTCCTGATCAGCGGCGGATACGTGAATTATGGATATGACGGATACCGTTTCGTTGACAAATTCAGGCATCCGCGCGGATACAATCAGACAATCGCAATTGAGGAATCGAGATTGTCAGCTGAATATCAAATCCCGGTTTGGTATCCTGACATTGCCTTTGGCGGATGGGCATTTTTGCAGCGCCTTCGAATGAATGTTTTTTATGATCATGGACAGGGCGGCCCGGGTCAAATGCGAAGTGCTGGCGCTGAGTTGCTGCTCGATACCCGGATTTTCCGCTTGTTCAAAGCTGAGATGGGATTGAGATGCAGTTATTTGATGGATCCGCCGGCAGGATCAAATTTGATACGGTTCGGATTTTTCGTCAATCAGTTTGAATTTGCGAATTAGGGAACAGAAAGGGAGTCGTCAGCCGTAGCAAAGCGGAGGTCCCGATTATTTATACTGCAAATTGCCGGGATTGGTTTCAGAAAATAAGGGAAGGCAGGAACTCCACGATAATCTTTTGGAGGACCCTTCTGCAGGTTACCTGCGATTCCAGGCAGTTCAATTCAACGGAAATTCGGAGGTTCCAAAAAAAGAGTTACAAGTTTGTTTGCAGGATGAAGAATTTTTTTGTTGAAGACCTGTCAGGTCTTTAAGACCTGACAGGTGTTAATGGAGAACTACGACTTTTGCCGGATGAATTCCTGAAGGAAACCCCCCAATTTCAAGCCCAAAGGGGTGGAAATTTAATGCACCATCTTAAAAAGCCAAATTTCGTAGATTCGAATTGATGCCAAGATTCTTCTATTTCATTTTCTTGCCCTTGCTCCTGTGCAGCTTCAGCTTTGCACAAGTCGAGGATGCCCCTGAAAAGGACAAAAAGTCAAAAACAGAGAAGCCGGCCGCAAAAGAAAAAGAGGCGAAAGTCGAAAGTCAAAAGTCGAAAGAAGGAAGTCAAGAGTCGAAAGTCGAAAGTCTAAAGTCGAAAGAAGGAAGTCAAGAGTCGAAAGTCGAAAGTCTAAAGTCGAATGAAGAAAGTCAAGAGTCGAAAGTCGAAAGTCTAAAGTCGAATGAAGAAAAAAAAGCGAAAGAAGTAAAGCAGCCGGATATCAAGCCGGAAAAACCGGCGGTAGTGCCGGAGACCGTAGCTCAGCCAACCGAAGAGCCGGCAAAGTCGGCAGGCACACAAGTTGCGAAACTTCGCATAGGCGCCGGATTGATTGGAACCGCTTATTCGGGTGACCTCAACCAGGAA
>Ga0247727_10008207_pt1 | contig 19484 bp, 9 predicted proteins | sample WisWelCaveWW1625_FD_202498 | JGI IMG/M metagenome (GOLD analysis project Ga0247727, IMG submission 202498) | Biofilm microbial communities from Wishing Well Cave, Virginia, United States - WW16-25 | ecosystem: Environmental > Aquatic > Deep subsurface > Groundwater > Cave microbial mat | place... | reverse complement strand
ACGCCAGCGCGAGCTTCACGCCTCCCACGAACAGTCCCTTGCCCGACTCCCGCTTGAGCTGCTGAACGGCCTCGCCCAGATCCCCGCGCACGAGCTCCGCGTTCCAGTCGACTTGGTCCAGGGTGCTTGACACGACGTACTTCTTTGCCGCGTCGATCGTCCGGGCGAAGGGTTCCATCCAGGGTTCCATCCAATCAGGCCTCACTCCCGTCTGCGCCGGCTGCCGCCACGCTTCCTCCATCATTTCGTATGTCACCCGGCCGAAGAGGAGGGCATCGGCCCGGTCGATGATCTCGGCCGCGTGACGATGCAAGTCTTCGTCCGCGGGTATTGCACGATGATCGCAGCACCCGTCCAATGTGACGTTGATGGAATACCGAAGGGGTCGCATTGCATCCTCCTGAAGCGGGCTAACATTCTCAGTATGCAGATCTGCGTATCACGGGCGCCGATCTGCATATTGGTTTCGTTGTGGATGGTTAGTACAGTGAACAAGTTCCTAGAAGTCAAGAACTTGTTCCGAGGCATCGGTGGTTTCCTTCGCTGCCTATTGGCCGCGCCCATCTGCATATCAAAACGGCGTGGCGGGGGTTGAGTCTCCGAGCCCCCAGCAATTCCACGATGCCAATAGACTGGGGGCTCGAAGACTCGACCACAGCCACCCAACCGAGGCATTCACTTTCACCACTTCGTGTGTGCGCCGGTTGTCTCGATGCACGAATCGCCCATCTTTATAAGATACCCACTCGGCTTCCTGTTGCGATCGCTCTGTTTCAAGGCATGATCGCGTGTCTCCAATGATCGATCGCCCGCCTCTGAGACCTAATCGCCCATCTCCGAGTGGCGATCGCTCGCCTCCGAGATATGCCAGGAGCTTCCGATGGCCTCACGGAGCCAGGGGGCATGTGTGCGGAGGCGTCCGATGGCACCTTGGAGACGTGGGGTGTGTGTGCGATGGCGTCCGACGTAGTGAAAAAGGCGTCTGATGCATCTAAAAAGGCGGGCGACGTCTCGAAAAAGCCGTCCGATTGACCAAAAAAGGCGTCCGATTGAATCATGGATACGTTTGATGCGTAATGACTTACGTCCGAAATCCTCTAAAACACAAGGGTAGGGTGGGCCGAGTCTGCGAGTCCCACCATTCCACGCCGGAATTCGTCCGAATCTGGTGGGACTTGCAGACTCGGCACACCCTACCGCTCTTTGGCGTTGGCGCGATGGAGGTTTAGGGAGAGCAGTCGTTCGAGGATTTCGTCATCTGTCAGGGAGTCGGGCCAGCCGTAGGCGGCGAAGACGGCGGAGTCGAGTTTTTGGTGGGCCAGCACCAGCCAGGTGGGGCGCTGGTTGTAGAGATTGGTGAGCGTGCGTTTGGCCAATTCGCGTGCGGCCTCCTCCGAGTTCGGCACGAGTCGCGGGTAGCGGACCGTGCCGATGCCGCGCGAGAGAGGGTCGTGGGTACTGGGTGCCTGGGGTCGAGTCTGCGAGCCCCCAGGCGATGGTTCATTAGGTGCCGACGGACTGGGGGCTCGCAGACTCGACCCCAGGCACCCATCCGCCGGAACGATCTAACGAGCCCACGGGCCGCTGGCCGAGCCGTCTGGAGTAAAACTCCAGCACCTCCTCGCGCGTCCACTCCGGCGGATCGAGCCAGCCCGTTCGCAGCCGATCCAACTCCCGCGCCGCCTCCGCGATCCGCTCCGCCTGCTCCGCCGACGACTCCGAGAACGGGATGGTCTCGGACGGAAAAAGTCTCAGGAACGCATTGCTGAAATCAGTAACAGTCCAGTTCTCCGCCCATGATTTCGGATGTTGAGAAGTCACAACACCCGTGGGGGCATCAAGTCGGTCGGCGAAAGGTCGGCACCCACGTCGCGATCGCTCGCGAATGGATTCCCCGACAACTATGAGTTCACCCGCCGGCGCGACGATCCGCATCAAAGCGTGACTTTCAACAATGCGCCGGTTGGGTCAAACCAGTACAGCTACGATACGGCCGGGAATCGGACCGGCTCGTCCATCGTGGCGTTGGGCAATCGCGGGAGCAACGATGGCACGTTTGAGGGAATTCAGAGGGGTCGGGAGGCACCCGAACCGTTTTCTATCCCATCACGGTCAGGCGAGATAAGTGACGGTGAGCTTGGGGCGATTCGAAACGGTGGTTACCTCGCTCGAATCGAAGCCCACTCCGTCCGAGGCATTCAGGTAGTCCTGGATGATGATTCCGAAATTGGCGTTGGGGTTGTCCACCCAGGACTTCACCGCGTTGATGCCGTCCAGGTTCAATTGGATGGTGACCAGGCCGAGGGCCGGCGCGGTCAGTGTTCCCAGCACGGTTGGGTCGCGGTCTGCGTTGTCTTTGGCGCCGGCTACGGTCCAACCTGTGTTTGGAGCGAACGCGCTCCAAGTGGCGCCGTCTTCCGTCCAGTCTTTCTTGAGGGCGTAAATCTCGTAGATGCTGTTGGTGGCGTTTGTGATGTTGAAGGTGAACGAGACGGATTCAATCGTGCTGCCGATGGGAATGGAACTGAGGTCCCACTTCAACAGGGCCGCGTCGCCCACGCCGCCATTGGCGCTCACATAGGTGCCTGTGCCGAAGTTTGAGGTCGCGCTGCCGCTTCTGATTCGCGTGTCTCGCGTGCCGGTGTAGCCGGAAACGCCGTCCTGGAAGGAGACGGTGACCGGCGTGAGCGGAATGCCCACATGGATATTGATCGTTTCCGAGTCGTTCGTCATTACGTCGGTGACGCTAAATGTTACGGGGTGCGTGCCGATCTGGCTTGCCAGTGGTGTCCAATTGAAGGCACCCGTGTTCGGATCGAGGTCGGCACCGCTCGGCAGGCCGATGGCCGAGTAGGTCAGTGTGTTCGGCACACCGGCCACCTGATCGCTGTCGGTCGCGGAGATGGAGAAGCTCAAGAGGTTCCCGTCTTGGACCGATTTGTTTCCGATCGCCGCGAGCACCGGCGGCTGGTTCACCTCGTCCACCGTGATCATGATCGTTTCCGAGTCGGTGGTCGTGCCGTCGCTGACGCTGAAAGTCACCGTGTGAGTTCCATCTTGTGATTCCCCTGGAATCCAATTGAAGGCGCCGGTGTTGGCGTTCAGGCTGGCGCCGGTCGGCAGGCCGATTGCCGAATAGACTAAGGAGTCGAGATCCATGTCGGTCGCGGTGATGGTAATGCTGAGCGGCGTAGCCTCGGCTGCCGGCTTGTCGCCGATCGGGGCCAGCACGGGTGCATGGTTCTGTGGCTGCGGGAACTTGGCGAGGAAGATGTCGAGGCCGCCGCTGCTGGTCAGCGGGAACAGGCCGGCGCCCGTGTCGATCGTTACCGTGCCGGTGTAGAAACCAGTCACCACGAGGCTATCGGCGGAGTCTTTCGCGATCGCTCGGCCCATGTCGGACCCGGTGCCGCCGATTTTCCGAGCCGAAAGGAAGCCGCCGCCGCTGTTCAGCCTGAGGAGGAATGCGTCATAGGAACCTGCGCTGGTTAGGTTCTTCACTGCGGTGTCTGGATTGAAATCGACCGTGCCCGTGAAGTGACCGGTCAGGCCGACGGCGCCACCCGACTCGATCGCCAGCCCGCGTCCGCGGTCGTCGCCGGAGCCGCCCACTCGCCGGGCGAGCAGGTAGGCACCCGTGGGATCAAGCTTCGACAAGAAGACGTCGGTGCCGCCGCCACTGGTCAAGTTATTGGTGAGGCCATTGGGGTTAAAGTCGGCCGTGCCGCTGAAGAATCCTGTGGTGTAGATGTTCCCGCCGCCGTCGATTTCGATATCGTGCCCGCCGTCGGAAGAGCTGCCGCCGAGACGACCAGCGTACGAGTTTGTGCCGTCGGAGTTAAGCCGCGAGACGAAGATGTCTGTACTTCCCGCACTGACCAGGTTGGCAACGACGGCAGTGCTCGGGTCGAAGTCGGCCGTTCCACTGAAGTTGCCGGTCGTGTAGACGCGGTCCGTGGAGTCGGTGGTGATGGCCGTGCCCCGGTCGCTGCCGGTTCCCCCCATACGTTTCGCCCAAGTGAATCCGGCGGTCCCGGTCAGCTTGAGCACGAAAATGTCTGAACTGCCGGCGCTCGTCAGGTTGGCCGTGTTGGCCGTGGGGTCGAAATCAAATGTGCCGCTGAACTGGCCGGTGATCAGTACATTGTCGAGGGAATCTACCGTGATGCCGTAGCCGATATCGCTGGAGCCGGAGTTGCCAAATTTCCTCGCCCATTGAAATACCCCGTTGCTATCCAGCTTGAGCACGAAAATGTCGAGCCCGCCGCCGCTGGTCAGATTGGTCACGCCGCCACTGGGATCGAAATCGATTGTGCCGCTGAACGCCCCGGTAACGTAAATGTTCCCAAGCGAATCTCGCGCGATGCCGCGGGCACGGTCGTCGCTGGTCGAGCCGATGGTGTGTTGCCAGAGCAGGCTGCCGTCGGGTCCGTACTTGGCCACGAAGATGTTCTGGCTGCGGCTGCTGGTCGAGTCGCTGGTGGTGTCCGCGTACAACAATGTGCCGGCGACGTAGGAATTGCCCGCCGGGTCCACGACCACGGCCCGACCTTCGTCATTCGGCGTCGAGCCGCCCTGGCCGGCCGATACGGCAAACACCTCGCTCTGGTCCGTCACCATGATCGTGAACATCTTCTCGAAGTTCAGCATGCCCAAGTCTGTGGTTCGAACCGTGACGGAATGGCTGTCGTTCGTTTCAAAGTCGAGCAGGCCACCATCGGCGACGACTAGATTATTCCCCGAGATAGCGAACCGGCCGCCGGCGTCGTCGACCATGGAGTAGGTGTGGCTGTCGCACGAGTCTGTGTCCGACGTGGATAGCATCCCGACAACTGTTCCGTCCGGGGCATTCTCTGGAGTGGTATTGCCCGAAAGTGCGATATCGGTCGGGCCGGAATTGTTAGTCCCCGTGACGGCAATCGTGAACGATCCCTCGCGGGGCAGGCCGCCGAAATCGGTGGTCTTGATCATGACCTGGTGGCTGCAACTCGTCGCGGTATCCAACAGGCTGCCATCGGCCACTACCAGTTGGCTCCCGGAAATGCCGAAGCGACCGCCGGCATCATCGGTCAGCATGTACATGTGCGTGTCACCCACATCGGGATCGGTGGTCGAAAGATTGCCCACCAGAGTGTTGATCGGCGACTGTTCGGGAACGGCATCGCCGACTAGAACCAAGTCGGTCGGCGATTCGTTGACGTTCGAAACATCGACGGTAAAAGACTTATCGAAACTCGCGTTGGCGGAGTCCGTCGTTCGGACGGTCACGGAATGACTGGTATTTGCCTCGAAGTTCAAGAGTCCGCCGTTTGAAACGACCAGTTGGCTTCCAGAGATCCCGAATCGCCCGCCGGCATTGTTGGTAAGTGAGTACGTGTGCGAATCGCCGACGTCAGCATCTGTCGTGGAGAGGTTTCCAACGACTGCACCAGTGAGGGAATTTTCCGGAATCGTGTTGTTGGTTAATGCGATGTCCGTCGGGGCGGTGTTGGCGACCGATGCGTTGATCATGAAAGTATCCCGCACGGATCCGTCATCGCCAATGTAGCTGACGGTGAGGCGCGTGGCAGTCACATCGACTTTGATGAAACCTCGTTCTCCGGTCCGTCCTCCAATCCCGCCCAGGACCTGCATCAATTGATTGCCTTCGGTGAACTGGGAGCCTGAGGGCGTGCGGCCAAAATCGTGAATGTGTCCGTAGAGCAGGAGATCCACGCCGGCTCCCTGAAGTTGTGTCATGAGGGCCGTGTCGGTCAACGGGTGATGGAAATAGAGGACTTTCCATCGAGCCGTACTGGCCTGCATATCGGCCACAATCCAGTTTGCTTTCGAGGTAACTCCTCCGTTGCTGTCGTAGGTAAGAAGGTGAACGTTGCCGTAATCGAACGAGTAGTTATGCTCCGCAGGAGCCCCGGAAGGGCCATTGACTGGGCTGGTAATTCCGGCCACGGGAACTGGTACAGCGTAATTGTCGCGTGACGGCTGGCCGCCGGCTGACGCGATGTCGTGGTTGCCCATCCCGTAATATTCAACGTGACTTGCGTTGTACTGAGTCAGCGGCGGGTTCTTGGTTGGGTCAAAACGATTGTCGAATTCGGGGTGAGTTCCCGATTCGTAGACATTGTCGCCCATCAGCACTGAGAACTCGGTGTCGAACGTGTTGATGCGATTCTGCACGGCGATGATACCAGTCGGGGGATTTTGCGCCGAATCACCATAGCCCACGAACGAAAACGGCTTGGTTGACCCCGCTGGAAGTCGTGTGTGGAACATCGCCTGATAATCCATGATCGACGCGCCATCCCGCATGTGTCGAACGCGATAATCGTAATCGGCGTCGTAGTCGAGGCCGAAAACGTTTACGAAATGGTTGACCCGGCTCTCGATCCCTGTGTTAATCGTGCTCGTCGCTCCGGCACTGGTCCAAGTGGGGTCCGCGGGACGGCGGTATTCCGCGACAAAACTATCATTTCCACTGGCGCTATCCGGCACCGTCTGCCAGATAACCTGGATCTGATCCGTTTCACTGCCCGGAAATCCAACTAGCGGCGCATCGCCAAGCTGAAGGTAAGGCGAGTGCTTTACCTGAAACGTGCTCAGGAGGCAGCGATCTTCCATCGCCTCGACACTGAGCCGGCGAGATGAAGGCTTGATTCGAGTTGCCCGACGATTGGCTCGACCACCCGCGTGCAGTCTAACAATCGTGTTGCCCAGCTTCGTGAGCCAAGATTTTGACATTGTGCCACTCCACCTTGATCCTGTGTTGACCAGCCAGACCAGAGACCAGCGCGCACGAAGCTTCTGGTCCAGGCATTCCGTAACCAAATAAGTTGCCGTCAGTGGCGATCGAGGTGGGTGTATCCCGGCATGTCATTCACCGAGGAAAATCAACTTACTCTGGTTTAGTTGCAGAGTCAATATGCTGCGTTGAGAGTTGCAAAATATCGTTCACCGTCCCCTCGCCCTTTCCTGTCGGCTGGGCGATGAGTACACTGAGTCAGAGCCGATCCAGCATTTCAGCAGGGGAAGCGGAGTGTCTCACCATCCCGTTGTTTCACGACGAAGTGCGTTCGCAAGCCTCTGGACCCTTCTGTGCATCGTAGCGGCCGCGAATGCTCAGGATGCCGCGACGCGGTCCGCGGACGAGCCAACCGATCAAGCAGCAAAATCGTCGGACGGGTTGAAATCGTCGGCCGGCAAGACTCCGTCGGACAAAAGCAAGGATGACGTCGGCGTGGACCTCGACGCCAAGCTCAAGGCGAAGAAAAAAAAGGAAGAGCGCAAGCCCAACTTCGAAATCCGCTCGGTTCGTACTTCGCCCTCCGACACGATCACCTACTTCAAGCCAAATCACTGGACGCTGTTTCACCTGGACATGATCGCCAATAACAGCGACGAAACCGTGGAGGTGCGAACCGCCTACGAACTCGTGCCCGAATCGCCGCACGCCGTGCTGTTTCGCCGGCGGGTTCACTTGCTGAAGGAGCAGAATAAGCTGTCGCGTTTGCCGCTGTTTCTGCCCGAGGGACGCAAGGGCAAGTCGATCGAAATGGCACTGTATTATCCGGGTGGCGTGCTGCCGATCTCGCCGCCGGGCATCGAACGGCAACCGTGTACGTTGCTCGATCCGGACCAATTCCTTATCGTTGCCCTCTCGGCCGATCCCGACAATTACCGATTCCTGAACGGCTTTCAATGTGTCATTCCAGGCAGTGAAGTCGATGACGAAGAACCCGCCGAGCGGCGCCGCTACTTTCACGTGGTGTCGCAATTTCAGCCGACCCGACCGCTGGTCGCCGATTCGATGCTCGAATGGTCCACGACGAGTTATGTGATTTGGGATGACCTGGATCCGGGAGTGCTGTCGAAGCGTCAACAAGAGGCACTGGTGGATTGGGTCTACTGGGGCGGGCAGCTCATCATTTCAGGCGGCTCGGCTGCGACGCGGCTCGAACAGAGTTTTCTTACCGAACTCTTGCCCGCCGACGTCGTGGGCAGTGCCGAGGTCACGGATCTCAGCGAACTTTCCGCCCGATTTCTGACCTCGCGAAATATCCAACGCCCGCAAGCACAAGTCAAACCGATCCAAATCTTGCCGAGCAAGCCGGTCTACTTGAATAAGCTGCAACCGCGGCCCCAGGCGAATGCAATCGACCCAAGGGATGTCGTGGGCGGTCAGCCGCTCGTGGTCGAGCGAAGCGTGGGCCGCGGCCGCATCGTGATGGCCGCCTTTAGCCTCTACCAGCCGGATCTCGTGCTAGGCTGGAAGGAAGCGTACGACACTTACTGGCGCGAGCGGTTGCTGAAGATCGACGAGACACTGCCTAACACGTCGTTTCAACTGGGAGCCCAACCCACACGCACTTACATTCGCTTGCCCGCTCGTAAATTGTCGCAGTTTCGGTTGCTGTCTCGCGACCTCGGCGCGGGGGCTCGTCGGCCGATGCCTATCCAAGCAGAGAAAAAGGAATCCGAACAGGACTACCTTGGCGCGAATTCAAGTTTGGGAATGCCGTCGGACGCGGAGGAAAAGGAGAGTGTCGCCGAATGGCGAGATAGTACGTCGCTTCCGGCCCACGCCCGCCAATCATTGCTGGCGGCAACCGGCATCAAGATTCCGCCACCCGATTTCGTGCTTGCGGCGGCCGTCTCGTATCTCGTCGTGCTGGTGCCGCTCAACTGGCTGATCTGCAGATTTGGTTTCCGCCGGCCGGAGTTCGCATGGCTCATGGCCCCACTGATCATCCTGGGATTCTCCATCGGCATCATCAAGCTCGCGCGCGTCAATGTCGGTTTTGACACTACGAGCCATGAGATCGACGTGGTGGAAGTGTTCGCGGGCTATCCGCGTGCCCAGGTCGCTCGATTCACTTGCGTTTACAGCGGTTCGCGGCAACGGGCTCAATTTCGTTACGAGGATCAATCTGTGCTTACCCTGCCCATGTCGGTCGGCGACGTTCAGCGCGGGCGCAGCATCGAACGGCTCTCGCTCGATTGGGACATGACCGAAGGCGTGCCCATGTCACTCGGCCCCTACGAAGTACACCCGCGATCGATTGGAATGATACGGTCCGAGGAAATTCGGTCGTTGGCCGGCCCGATCCGAATTCAACCTGGCACAGTTTCCGGTCAATGGGTCATCGACAACCAATCGGGTTGGGAACTGCTGGACTGCCATTGGGTGAATGGTCCCAGAAAAGTGCGGCTCGGAGACTTGAGACCCGGTGATCAGGTGGAGTACTCGAACAACCTTGAAACTCGATCGAGCACCGGCGGCGATTCCGCTGCGTTGCACCGCGATTCGGCCAGCCCCGAGTTGGGCGACCTGTCGCCTCGCAGTATGATCGAACTGCTGGAAGATCGATTTTTGGAAATGGGCCTGCGAGACACGGAGCCTCGGCCCCGCCTCGTGGGTTGGTCGCCGCATCCGTTTCCGGGTCAGCAGATTCTGCCCGAGCCGGACCGGGCGATCGGCTTTACTGTCTTTGTTGTGCATTTGGATAAGCCATGATCGAAGTCATCAACTTCAGTAAGAAATACGGCGACTTTCTGGCCGTCGATCGGTTGAATCTGAAGATCGAGCGCGGCGAGATTTTCGGTTTCATCGGTCCGAACGGTGCCGGCAAGAGCACGACGATTCGATTTCTTGCCACCCTGCTGCGTCCGAACGACGGCGAAGGGATCATCGCTGGCCACAGCGTCACGCGAGACCCACTGGCCGTGCGGCGAGTCATCGGTTACATGCCCGATACTTTTGGTGTCTACGACGGTATGAAAGTGTGGGAGTTTCTCGATTTCTTTGCCGTCGCCTACCAGGTGCCTCGCACGCGGCGCCGGCAAGTGATCAACGACGTGCTCGAACTGCTCGACCTGACCCACAAGCGCGATGCATACGTCAACGGCCTATCGCGCGGCATGAAGCAGCGGCTCTGTCTGGCGAAAACGCTCGTACACGACCCGCCCGTGCTGATTCTCGACGAGCCCGCTTCGGGACTCGACCCGCGCGCACGGCTGGAAATGAAGGCCCTGCTCAAAGAACTACAAGTCATGGGCAAGACGATCCTGATTTCCAGCCACATCCTGTCCGAGCTGGCCGACTTCTGCAGCTCGATCGGGATTATCGAGCGTGGTGTGCTGCTGGTGGCTGGGTCAATCGTCGAGATCCAGCGACAACTGCAAACGCACCGGCAACTTCGTATCCGCGTGCTCGACCATGCCGATCGCGCCCAGCTCATCGTGCGCAACAACCCGAAAATACACCGCTGCGAACTGATGGACCATACGATCACCAGCGAGTTCTCCGGCGACGACCGCGAAATTTCACGCCTGCTGCAAGAACTCATCGCCGCCGGAATTGAAGTTCAGAGCTTCTCTGAAATCGAGCCGACGTTGGAGGAAGTATTCATGAGCATCACCAAGGGGCTGGTGACCTAATGTACTTTCGCGACAACCCAGTTCTGGCCCACGAGCTGCTCGTGAACCTGCGCATGCGGCGAGCGTTCATTTTGCTGTTCATCTACGTGCTGGCGCTCGGTGCAGTGGTCTACTTGCCGTGGCCGAGCGAGGGTCGCGTGGAAATTGGCGCCGCCGACAAGGCACAGCAGTTGTTCAAAATCTTTTTCCTTGGCCAGTTCGCACTGGTAGCCTTGATGGCACCGAGTTACGCGGCCGGGTCGATCACCGGCGAGAAAGAGCGAAAAACCTACGAGCTGCTGATCGCAACTCCGCTGGAGCCCGGGGCGCTACTGCTCGGCAAGATGCTCAGCTCGCTGTGTTATCTGACGTTGCTGATCATGTCTTCGGCACCACTCATGGTTTTGTGTTGGTTATTGGGGGGCATCGCGCTGAACGAGGTCGTCATGGCCTACGGGGTCCTATTCCTGTCGGCTGGCACGTTTGGTCTCCTCAGTCTCGGCACGAGCAGCTACTTCGGCCGGACCAGTTCGTCGCTCGTCGTCAGCTACCTGATCATCTTGCCGCTGGCGCTCCTGTGCGTATCGGTTTGGAACGACGCGCAGGCGGATTTTCGCGTCTTCGCCGGCATCGTGCTGCTGCCGCCGATCTGCCTGGCCACGTGGGCGGCGGTCGTGTCGATCGTGAACCGCCGGCTACTCTATCCGCCCGACGTGGGCAGCGAGGGCAAGGAAGTCGTGGACGAGGAATCGGAGCAGGCCGAGACCGTGGGACTGGTGATCCGCCGCGATATGTTTCCCGATCGGCTGTTTGCCCCGGCCAAGCGAACCGATCTCATGGAAGACGGCACGAATCCCGTGCTCGACAAAGAGCTGCGCAGCGAAATTTTTTCTCAGGGCACGCTCATGCTCCGCGTGGTCATCCAGGTGAGTATGCTGCTGTCGATTGTGATCATGGCGATCTTCATGTTCTTCATACCCGACAAAGTGGGGTACTACATCGCCTACGTCATCGTTTTCAACATGTTGGTCGGCCCGGTCTTTAGCGCCGGCTCGATCACGCAAGAGCGCGAACGGCAAACTCTGGAACTGTTGCTCACGACCCTGCTCCAGCCGGGCCAGATCATCTTCGCAAAGCTGGTTTCGTCGTTGCGAATCTCCACCGTGCTGACCTTGCTGCTGACCGAGCAGATACTCCTCGCCTACCTTATGGTCGATGACCTGCATCCCAACTGGCCAAGTCTGTTCATTTACTTCGCGATCATTCTAGCCACGTGCCTGCTGACGAGCACGCTGGGGTTATTCTGTTCCGTGCTGTGCCGCAAGACTTCCGCCGCCATGATCCTAACCTACGTGATCATGCTGGTGTTATTCTTCGGTCCGATCGCGGTGGGCCAGTTCCTTCAGCCGTTCACGACGTTGAGCGAAGCCGAGATCAGCCAGTACACGGTAACCAGTCCGTTCGCAGCGATCTTCAGTGTGCCGCTGCACTTCAAAGACACAAGCGCGCCAGGCCGGATCATGGCCCGAGGTGCTGTCTCCAGCGGACTGCTCGTGCACTGGTATTACCTGGCGTTTGCCATCGGCGTTTCCATCGTGCTGTTGATTTTGATGGACATTCTATTCCGCGTCCGCTGGCGCGCGGCGGCACAAGGTGCCGCGGCCTAGATTGGCAAAAAAAGATCACCGATCGCGCCAAGGATCGGCAGCAGGACCAGGCTGATCACGGTGATCAAGAGGCCGACTGCGAAACCGGTGGGCCGGTAGGTCAGCTCAATCCATTGTTCGCTGCCGTCGAGTTGGATGGCGCTGGCCACTGCATTGGCCTTGATTAACTCGTGCTGACCTGTTGCCGTTTCAACTCGCCAGCCCGGAAAATGGGCGAACTTTTCAGCGAGCACCAATGTGCCGCGCTCGTGCCCGGTCGAGATTCGAACGAATCCGTTTCGATAAACATCAAATCGGGGTACGGCTTCAGACTTTTGTACGGGTGGATCATTGTCAGGCGGATTTCCATCAGGCTGATCAATGGTGTCTTGGGTCAATCGAGTGAGAAGGTTTGTCACATCGTCCAGTTGATTCCAGAGGAAAAGGCGGCCGCGGTTGCTTTCCTGCACCGCATAGGGAAGAAGCTGCGTGCCGAGTGGCCGCACTGCGTCTTCCAATTCTGTGTTCAGCCATCGAGAGGGCAGAGCGATGCCCCGATAGGGTGCAAGCTGTTCCCGTAAGATAGCAATGGGGCGATCGGACTGAATTACAGCGATCCTTCGCGGGTCAAACTCAGCTTGGTCCATCAAGTGATAGGCCGCCTCCAATCTTTCGGCACGATCGCCGAGTACGAGCACAGCGTGCGGGACAATCCAGGCTCGGGTTAGCCACTCGTCATTCTCATACAAGAACGGTCCTGCGGATTTTCTGGGCTGGCTGGCGGCCGAAACCGGGAATTTTTCAACGAGCCGTAAGCCGGGTAGGTCAACTGGTTGCATGGCGGTGATGAATCGTACGTTCATGAGTCCCCAGAATCGTGCCGGGTGCCGGGCCTGATAAGATGCAGTCAAGAATGGCCTGACATCGCGACCTTCGACGCCTTCAGCACCGAGGTATTCCAGGAGCCACAGGTGGTCCCAACCGACGAGGTTGTTTAGACCCAGCGGTACGGTCACGTGTTCGATTCCCCAGTTTCGGTCGGTGCTCTCCAGGGCATGGATGCGAAATTGATCGGGTTGTCGTGCGATGTGATTCAAAATGTGATTCTCGCGCACTTCGTGTCGAATGTCCGCCGTGGGCGGCAATTCGGGCAGCGCGATCCATGCCTCCAATGAAACCAACAAGAGCAATGCACCGGCGACCGTGACAGGGATCAGCAGCCAGCGAGTTCGGCTTTCAGGGTTCGCCCCACCTGCTGTGTTCGCCTGGGGCAAAATCGCTCGAATGCTCAACAACCGCGTGGCCCCTAACGAAATCAGAATGCTGACTCCGAGGTACATGAGTAGCAAAGCTCGTTGAGGTATTCGCTGGTAGCGAAACATGGGCAGGACATGCCACAGCAAGGCAAAGACAGCTTCAATGTGAGCGATGGCCACGCCCGCTACGATCAGCAGAATCGCAGCCAGTCCGATCCACCGCAGTTCAGCGGATTGCCAGGTTGCGAACAGGCCGAGTGCGATGAGCAGTAGGGTTACTGGAAAGAGACTCCGCAGGTCGCACAATTCTCCGGGGCCTTTCAGGAACACGCGGAGCAGCGCCGGCTCATTGAATTCATTGATAAACCCGCTGGCGTCGGCGAGCGACAGACCACCGGCGCGGTTGCTGATCGGCATCAATTCGAGGCCGGGAAGCACCTTGACTGCGGAAAGTCCAAAACCGACGATGCCAATCACGATCGACACGACGACCAGCCGTCCGATTCGCCGACCTAGGGCAGGTAGAACCGTTGAACCGTTGAACTGTTGAACGGTGCCGAAAGCGATCCACGCAAGGCCCAACAGTCCACCGGCGATCACGTTGTAAAGAAAAATCGTCTCGCCACCGGCCAGTAACTGCACACCGACCAGGAGACCCGCCAGCGATGCGTTTCGCACAGGTCGATCACAGGCAAAAGCCCGCGCGATGAATCGCAACACGAGCGGCGTCCAGCAAGCCACCAGCACGATGGGTCCGTGTCCTAGCATCGTGTGTTCGGCCATCAACCCACTCAGCATGAAGGCTACACCGCCAACGGCCGCGGCAATTTGATCAGAAATCAGAGGGCAAGAGTCAGAAGTCAGAATCTGTGCCGGCTGACCTTTGAAGTCTGACCACTGACTTCTGACTGAAAGACGAGTCGAATCGAGACACCAGAGATACATCGCCATCCCGGCGATCCAGAGGTGGAGTAAGAAGGTCCAGGTGGCGACGATCTGGGCTGGCAGAACTGCACACAACAACGTCGAGAGCGAAATGACGCCGATCTGCGGCTTGGCGAAGAACGGCTCGCCGCAGTAGATGTGGTCGCTCCAAAGCGGCCACTCGCCGCGATCGAAGATGCTGCGGGCGGCGACTTGTGTCCAAACCGAAAAGAGCGGAGTCAAATCGCCGGCTCGCAAGCTCAGTTCCGGCCCTCCTCGTTGTGGCTGGTGATACGGCTTGAGCCAGGGGGAAAAAATGCCGCACACCAAGCAGGCATAGGTCAGGCCGATCAGGATGTGAACAATCCAGGTACTTCCCGAGCGAGCTTGCGAAGGATTCACGATTAAGCCGGCACGCTCTGGACGTGAGTCAGAACTCATCACAACCAAATGGAAAACCGAAAGGCGGGCATCTTACAATTCACTGGCTGCGACTCCCATGGAAGCGGGCAACGGGATTCCACGCGACCGATCTCCGCCCACGACGACTCGCGTCTGGGGGTGTCGCCGCTGCCACTGGCCCCAACTCATGCGCTCGAGTTGGTCCTTCATCAACGGCAGGACCTTACCAGCCAACGGTCCGGCAATGGCGGTGAGGCCCTCCGGCTGAGGATACCACAAACTGTCGGTGCCACGGTCGTAGAGCACGAACGATCCCTCATAGCAATAGCCCGAAGAACCCATGCTGAGGGTTTCCCCATCGAGCCGCCGATCGTACACGGCCGGCTTTGCGATCAATGGGCAGTACGTAACGGCAACCGGCCAATCGACGATGGTATCGTTTACAACCTCGACCTTTTCCATTACGGTCAGCGGATAGGCACGAATGATCCCATCCATCACTAATCCAAGCACAGGTCGTTCGGGGTAAATGCGGCGTGCGATGTCACCATCCAATTCTTGAACGATCGGATAATCGATTGCCTTGACTCGGTCGCGGCCGAACGCATAGGCGAATTTTCGCACCGGCCATTCGGTCTCGCTTACGTCGAACCAGCCGGCTTGGCCTTTGACACCGCTACCCGCCCACAAATACAACCCACCATTCCCCTCCCGCACGCACGATCTCGGCTTGAACTCGGGGTGCTCGGCGCTGATGCCGACGTAGCCGATTGGTTCTCGATCGCGAGCCACCCTGAGTTCCGTCATCAGGGCATTCACTTCTCTGTAGAGCGGACTTCCAAGAAACAAAATCACGCCAACGCCCGAAAGGATCAAACTCCAGCAGACACTTATTCTGAGCCAAAAGAGAAACAAATTGATCTTTGGCAGTGCCAACGCCGGCTCCGGGGCGGACGGAGTTTGTTCCATACGGGACTCCCTAGTGGATTGGAAGGACAGGAACGGTGAGATTGTTTCGTCGTTTGAGATAGATGTCAAGCAAGAACTCGGAGTTCTCTGTGCGAAAATGGCAGTGTTCGATAGAATCCGGCCCTCATTTCCGTGAACTTACAGGCAAGGATGCCGGGCCATGTTCAAACGCGATTCTGCTTTTGCCTTCGTGGTACTCGCGATCTTCTCGATCAGCGTTCGGGGCGACACAGACCCGGCACTCAATGACGCAACCCTGAACGACGTGTACTTTGTCGATGCCCATTTCGGCTGGGCCGTCGGGGACCGCGGCGTAATCTGGCACACCGAAGACGGTGGGCGATCGTGGCAGCTTCAGACGAGCGGCACGGTCTGTACCCTTCGCTCAGTTTGGTTCGTTGGCCGAAAGATGGGTTGGGCCGTGGGCGGGCAGGGCATTCCCTACAGCTCGGGCAGTCGCGGATTGGTATTGGCCACGTGGGACGGCGGTCAGACTTGGCAGGCACTCAGTTGGGATCAATTTCCTCGATTTCACGGCGTGCAATTCGTGAACGCGAAGGACGGGCACGCCTGGGGCGAGAGTTCCGAGTTTTATCCTGCTGGTCTTTTCGGCTCCGAGAATTCCGGCCGGTTGTGGCATCCGGCCGCCGGGGGCAGCAGCCCCGGTTTCATGGGCGGTTGGTTTCTCGCGCCTGATGCCGGCGTGCTGACCGGGCTGGCCGGTTCGATCTCGCTCGTTCAAGACCGAGCCGTGCGACCGGTAAGCATGGGTTCGTTGGGCAACCGGACGATCCGTTCCGTGCAATTCAACAACGACGGATCGGTTTGGGCCGTGGCCGACGGCGGCCTGATCTTGCGCAGCTCCAGTCGTGGAGCGAGTTGGTCCGTGGTTCCGACCGGGCTGCCCGATCCATCGCAGGCGATTTTCGACTGGCGCGGCGTACATACCATTGCCGATTCCGTGTGGGTGGTGGGGCGGCCGGGTGCGATCGTGCTGCATTCGCCGGATGCCGGCCGCAAGTGGCTGCCCCAACCAACCGGTCAAGGCTTGCCGCTTGAGGCGGTTTGGTTCCACGACCGCCAGCGCGGCTGGGCCGTGGGATCGCTGGGAACAATTCTGGCGACTCAAGACGGCGGGCAGAACTGGCAGGTGCAGCGGCGCGGTGGCGAGCGAGCCGCACTGCTGGCCGTTCACGGGCTCGCCGTTTCCGTGCCACTCTTAGCCCACGTTCAACTCGGAGCCGAGCAAGGATACCTGTCCGTTGACTTGTCGGTGGTAAGCAACGCGCAGAATTGGGATGACTCCGCTCGATCTACCGCCGAGTCGCGACTGGCCGACGCCGTGTGCATCGCCGGCGGCAGCCGATCGGAATTGGAATGGAGATTCCCGGTCAATCCCTTGGCATTATCGCTCAGTCATGCACTGGACGAATGGAATCGACAGAGCGATGGCCAGGCGTTGAAGGATCTCGAACGGCGGCTCGTGCTGGCCATTCGCATGTGGCGGCCGGAGGCTATCGTTTGCGATTCGCCGGACCCGAACGAAGCGCCGGACTCGACATGCGCGCTGGTGAGCCAGGCACTCGAACGAGCGTTTCAAAGCGCCGCCGACGCCACGGAATTTCCTGAACTGATCGATTTGGCCCGTCTCGAACCGTGGAGTGCCAAGAAACTTCTTGCCGCCACGCGCAGTGCCGAGGCCGCCGAGATCCGAATCAGCGCCTCGGAACTGAGCCGCAGGCCAGGCACCTCCGGCAAGCCGCTCGACGATCAAGCCAGCCTGGCCACGTCGCTTGTAGCCGAAACCTACCGTCCCTCGGATGAAGAGTTGAAGTACCGGCTCGTGGCCAGTCGGCTGCCGGCAGGCAAATCGGACAACTCGCTGATGGCTGGAATTGTGCTGGAACCGGGCGGCATCGCGCGTCGCAAGTTGCTGCCGCCCGAAGAAATCACCGATGCACAGCGACGCTCCGTGCAGATGCGACGAAACCTGTGGGCGATTCTGAATCGGGCCGATGGTCAACCGGTTCTCGCCCGGCAGTTGAACGCACAACTCGGCAGTGCCCTCAAAGATCTCAGCCCGGAACAAGCGGGCAACATGCTCTTCGCACTCGCTCGCACGCATTTTTCCCAAGGCCGATGGTCGGAAACTCGCGAATTGCTCGAAAAGCTGCTCCGCGATTTTCCGGAACATCTGACCTCCGCCGAGGCCCAGCGGTGGTTGGTGCAGTTTTATGCCAGTTCCGAGGCACGTCATCGCGAACGGCTGTCCGGCGTCGTACACCAATCGATGGCCGAGCCGGTGGCGGCTCGCTCGCAAGTCGGTGAACCATCCAAAGGGTCGAAACCCGCCGCCCAGCAATCATCAGCCAACGGGCCCACAAGCGCTCGAATGTCGTCGAGTCGAACGGGCGGTGCGGTTGGCGGCCAAGGGAGCGACGTCGCCTGGGCTACGGGCGCGGCGGAGTTTGCCAAACGACTGATGCAGTCGTCGCCGCTTTCGTGGTCGGACCCGGCACTGCAGTTTCCCCTGGCCGCCGCACAAAGAACGCTTGGCAACGTGAAAGATGCAGAAAAGTTCTACACCACGTTTTCGCTGAGCCGCGAGTTCGGCCCCTGGGCAGACGCCGCTCGCAGCGAACGCTGGATGCGCGATCGGCAAGGTGCGCCGCCCAAGCCCGTTGTGCTCTCCATAAAAACGCCCAGCCCACCACACCTCGACGGCGTTCTCGATGACGCGGTTTGGCGGACGAGCATGCCGATTGCCCTGCAAAACCTGCAGCGAGTTGATGGTGATGATTGGCAAACGCGAGCTTGGGTCGCGCACGATCAGCGATTTCTGTACTTTGCAATTTCGTGCTACTCGAATTCCGGCGAATCTCCTGCCGCGCTCCGGCCACGCTCGCGCGACATGGATCTTTCGGCCCAAGATCAGGTTCATCTCACCATCGATCTCGACCGCGACTACACGACCTATTACCATCTCGCCGTAGACCGGCGCGGCTGCGTATTCGACGCCTGCTGGGGCGACCGCACTTGGGACCCGAACTGGTACGTCGCGTCGCAGAGCGATAAGCACGGCTACCGCATTGAGGCCGCCATCCCGATTTCCGAACTGACCGATACCATGCCGATGAACGACACTGTCTGGGCCTTCAACGCGGTTCGCGTCGTGCCTGGCCAGCGCGTGATGGCCTGGTCGCGACCCGCCGGCCTCGCGCCGCGACCTGAGGGAATGGGCTACCTACTGTTCCGTGACGGACCAATGGTGCCGCCCCGCGCGGCCGTGGCGAATTAATGACACGTTGGGCCACGAAAGATTTCCCAAAGACACCCGCTTCAGGCTCGTGCCCGCGGGTGGGATCTTCGCTTCGCGGGCCTTCATGCCGGAATAGCCTTCGACGAGGAGCGGTTCGGCTTCCTGGAACTTCTTCTGCCCGGCCAGCGCCCTCCCCAGCAGGCTAATTCGTGTTAAGCCAGCACGCAGAAAAAACTCTACCGCCCCCGACCTCGTGTCGGGGGTTCACCGGCTTCTGCACTACTCGCGCTGGTAAGGACCGGCGCGTAAATAACTGTCGCAATCAGTGGGGAACGGCGCGGTAGTTCCATTTGGGGAGCAGGTCGTCGAAAAGGATGCTCATGCTGGTTCGGTAATCATCGGCCACTGCGCGGCCGGTGGCGTAGATACGACGGATGACATTCACGGTCGTTGTTAGCCCGGTCGTGGTCGAGGCCTTGCGCATCAGCCGGACCACCGTCTCCAGCGTGTCGAACAGAAGGCCTTGGCACGCGCGGGCCACGTGCGGGAACAGGCGGCGCTCGATCGGGTTGAACTTCGAGCAGTAGCTGGGGTAGTGCGCCACGCGGATTTCCA
>Ga0247727_10008206_pt1 | contig 19484 bp, 23 predicted proteins | sample WisWelCaveWW1625_FD_202498 | JGI IMG/M metagenome (GOLD analysis project Ga0247727, IMG submission 202498) | Biofilm microbial communities from Wishing Well Cave, Virginia, United States - WW16-25 | ecosystem: Environmental > Aquatic > Deep subsurface > Groundwater > Cave microbial mat | place... | reverse complement strand
GCAAGGTCGTGCGCCTCATGCTGCGCAATACGTTCTTGTTTCTTCCCAAGGTCGGCTTGACGACCGAGCAGAACATCTGGCAGCAGGGCGCGCATGACTGGAACGCGTTCATTGAGGCGAAAAAACTGAAAGGGTTTTCGCCTGTGCGCAAGGAAAACGCGAATACGAAAATAATTGAGTTCAAGAATGAGTTGTGGAACGAGAACCTGAACTATCTTGCGAAAAACATTCCGTCTGCAGAGCAATGGCGGCTGTATGACTCCTTCCGGGACGAGGCGGTGTTTTTGGACATTGAGACCGCGGGCTATTACGGCAGCATCACGGTTGTCGGGCTGTATGACGGCAATGAGACAAAAACATTCATCCGCGGCTACAACCTGGACCGGGCGCTGCTGGAAAAGGAATTGCAAAAATACAAGATGGTCGTGACGTTCAACGGCGGAAGCTTTGACCTGCCGGTGATTGAGCGTTTCTTCGGGCTCAGGATGCACAAGCCGCACGTTGATTTGCGCCATGTCTGCGCGCGCATCGGGCTTACGGGCGGCTTGAAGGCGATTGAAAAACAAAGGGGCATCAAGCGTCCAGAAGACGTTGAAGGCGTGTCCGGCTCAGACGCAGTATACCTGTGGGAGCAGTTCAAATCAACGAAAGACACGGATTATTTGAACAAGCTCATCAGGTACAATGAGGAAGACATTGTCAACCTGAAGCCATTGGCGGATTATGCCGTGCGCGAGCTGTGGAAAAGAACATTTATAAACGCCCCTTCTCCTGAAAAGAAGCAATGAAAACATTGTTCGTCCACGCGCGGAGCACGAAAGAAGTCGTGATTCCTGAAAGCGTGAAGAAGAAACTGCCGAAGAACGTCGGCATTGTTGCCAGCATTCAGTTCGCGCACCGCATTCCTGACATTGTGAAGCAGATTCCGGGTGCGGTTGCAGGAGGGCAGGTATTGGGCTGCAATGCCGCGATGGCAGGAAAAATCAATTCCAAGGTTGACGGATTTCTTTTTGTGGGTTCAGGTGTGTTTCACCCGATTAATGTCGCCCTGCAGGCAAAAAAGCCTGTGTGGTGCTATAATCCGTACACGAACGATTTCGAGAAGCTGGACGAAAAGGAAATTGAGGCGTACGAGAACTCACATAGGGGCGCGGTGCTCAGGTTCCTGAATGCCAAGCGCGTGGGCATCATTGTCAGCACGAAAATTGGGCAGAAGAATTTGCAGCGCGCATTGCAGATGAAAAAGAAAGGCGACAAGGAATACTACATTTTCGTGTGCGACACCATGGATTTTGCGTGGCTTGAGGACTTTAACTTCATTGACTGCTGGGTGAACACCGCCTGTCCGAGAATTGACGACCAGCGCTCAGGCATCGTGAGCATCAATGATTTGGTCGCGGCAAAGGCAGTGAGCTTCCCGCACATTCCTGAGGGATACGAAGTGCCGATTTGGGTGGGCACGAAAGGATTGTCGCTTAAGTGAGCACTTTCACAGAATCAGCCTGCGTTCTCGTGATAAGCGATGTTCCGATGCCCCTGCCGATGTGGTAGCTGCTCAGTCCGAGCAGTTCTTCAAAGAATTCTTTTTGCGGTTCAAACTCGTACACTTCTGCAGTGATGCCCAGGGTTTGCTCAATGTGCTTCACCGCGTCGTCTCTGCTGCCGAGCGCGTCAACCAGCCCGAGCTCTTTTGCTTCTGCGCCCGTGAGGACAAAGCCGTGCGCGATTTTCCTGACGCTCTCGACAGGCAGGCGCCGGTTGGCCGCTACTTCGTGGATGAATTCAGTATGCACCTGGTCAAGCAGTTTTTGATACAACTCCTGCTCTTCCAGAGTCATTTCCTTCCAGCGCGAGCCCGCGTCCTTATACTTTCCCGCGACAAGCCTGCGGTACGTGACATTGTAATCGTCAAGCAGGCCGGCGAATTCCAAATGCGAGCCGACAACGCCAATACTGCCGGTCATGGACATCCTGTTCGCGATGACGTAATCGGCTGCTGTCGCAATCCAGAACGCTCCGGACGCGCCTTGCTCGCGAATCACTGCCACGACGGTCTTGTTGGCTTCCTTGACTGCACGCGCGATTTCGTCAGTGGCAACAGGACTGCCTCCTGGGCTGTCAATTTCCAAAATAATCGCTTTCGTGTCCGGGTCTTCGTCCGCTTCCTCAATCCAGTCAATGATGTCGTCCGCAGGAGTGCCTGCGTCCTCCAGCAGGTCGCCGTTCTCGCCCAGCGAAATCGCGCCAGTGATGGGAATGACCGCGACATTGCCGCCCACGAGGTCTCCGCTCGGCACGAACAGCGCAATCACGAAAAACAGGACTATGAGGAAGAACAGGAAGCTCATCAGGGCGCCAAAGGTTATGCCAAAGGCCTGCACAAACCTGACAAACCCGCCGCCCTCTTTTTTCGCCATGCGCCGCACGTCGTCGGGCTGGTTTATAAATATTTCCTACCCAAAAGCTTTTAAACACCCCCTCGTGGTTCTGCAGTATGGAACGCAAGCCGCGCAAGATTCTTTCTGCTGAAGAACAGCAGCAAATGATGCAGGAAGACATCCGCCGCACACCGATGCCGCAGGGCAGGCAGGTGCTGGGCATTTGCGAACAGCGCGTCGGTGGAAGCAGGATGAAAGTGCGGTGCCTGGACGGCAAGAAAAGGATTTGCAGGATTCCGGGCAGGCTCAAGAGGAAATTGTGGATTCGCGAAGGCGATGTTCTGCTGATTGAGCCGTGGGAATTGTCCGGCGACCAGAAGGGTGACGTCATCTTCAAGTACAAGCCGCACCAGGCAGACGTGCTCAGGAAGCGCGGACTGCTCAAAACCTTGGAAGCAGAAGAGTTCTAGCGTTACTACTCCAGAATAGAAAACTATTTATAGCGTGGGCGGTTCTTCCGACTAAGAAGTGGGGGTTGATTGTAATGGCTACTGGAAGAATGTTGATGGTTCTTGCATTGCTTGTCGTGAATTTCATCGGCACGATTTTCATTGAGAGCAAGATGCCGCAGTACTTCACGCTGGAGCTTGTGATTATCGTGGTGGGCATCCTGCTGGCAGTGATTTCGCTGGTGGGCATTGCCGCAGAGGCGCGCTGGGCTTGGCCGTTCTCAACGATTTTGTTCTCGCTGCTGCTGGCGAACAGCGTGTTTTTGTACGTGAACGTGCCTGCAATCATCACGTTCCTTGGACTGCTCGTGGTCAACATTTTCGGGTTGCTCGTGTCCATCATTTCCATTGAGGACGTCGCGCAGTCGCTGGGCGCGATGAACCCTGACGTTTCGCCGCTGGAAACGTATCCTACTGGAGAGTCAGCGCAGGTCACGTATTCAGCTCCTGCGGCAAAGGCAAAGAGCAGCAGGAAGAAGAAAAGATGAGCAGTGACGAGCCGTCATTCAGCGTTCTGGAAAAAAACTGCATGGGCGTGTATACCGCGCGCTGCGCGGACTTGAACGTGCGCATGCACCTGCATGCACACGATTTTGATGGAAAGATTGACCCGCAATACAGCATATACAAGGTGCAGTTTGGCTTTTGGAGCAAAAAGAATGACACGATCGGGCATCTGGAATATCGCGTTAGCGGGTTCAAGAACATTTTTGACCGCGTTGAGCCGATAGTGCAGGGCATGAACGTCGCGCTCATGGACGTGCCCAACCCGCGCTATTACACTGACGTAAATGAAATCAGGAAATGCATTGATTCCCTGAAAGAACAGACCGAGCATCTTTCAAAGATAACCGGTCCTCCCTTGGGGGAATGCGAACGCATGCCTGACGTGAGAGTCAACGCTTAGGAGTTTCTCGCAGCCAAGGCATCCAGCGCCCGGACTGCCCTGACCGGGAATTCATAGCAGGGTATTCCTTTGTCTTCAAGTTTTCTTGCGAAGCGCGTGGCAAACTCGCTGCCGGTCACGATGGCGATGAGCGGCTTCTTTGCTTTGTGCGACTGCTCTGCAGTTGTGGCGGCAAGCTTTTCAAGGTTCAGAAGCGGGGTTTGGGGAAGCATGACCACGAGCAGGATGTCGCAGTTCTTGTCTTTTAAACACGCGTCAATGGCGAGCTGGTAGCGCCCTTCGGTTGCGTCGCCCAGCACGTCCAGCGGGTTGCTCAATGCGGCGAATGGCGGGAAGTTTTTCTTCAATGCCTTGACTGTGTCAGGCGACAATTCCGCCATCTTCAGGTGTTTTGAAAGAGTGATTTCGTCAGCCGTGATGATGCCGTACCCGCCGCCGTTCGTGATGACCTGCACGCGGTTTCCTTTCGGCAGGACCGTTAGTTTCTCAAAGATTTTCAAATAATCAAAGACTTCTTCAAGGTCGTACGCGACAATGAGCCCTGCCTGCCTGAACACGCCGAGATAGACTTCTGCAACGCCTGCTAGTGAGCCGGTGTGCGAGAGCGTTGCCTTGCCGCCGGCTTCAGTGATGCCGCCCTTGAGCACGATGACTGGTTTTGCTCTTGCTGCTTTTTTTGCTGCTTCAAGGAATTTTTTGCCGTCGTGCACGCCTTCAATGTAGGCGCAAATGACTTTGGTCGCAGGGTCTGCGGCAAAATACTCAAGATAGTCTGCCTCGTCTACGTTCATCGCATTGCCGTAACTGACGAATTTCGCAAATCCGAACCCTTCCTGCGCGGCAAGGTCAAGCGCGGCACTGCTCAATGCGCCTGACTGGGAAAGGAATGAAATGCCTCCTGCTTTCGGGCGGAGCAAACGGTCGGGCGGCAGGAACAGCGTGTCCAGCCGGTTTTCGGTGTTAAACACGCCCAGGCAGTTGGGTCCGACCGCGAGAATATTATTGCGCTCGAGCGCCTTGCGCAGTTCTTCGTCAAGCTTCTTGTTTCCTGCTTCCTTGAATCCTGACGTGACAATGACTGCGTGCGTGACTGCTTTTTTGCCGCAGTCGTCAATGACTTTGGGCACGAATTGCGCAGGCACGGCGATAACCGCGAGTTCAACCTTGTCAGGAATGTCCCTAACCGAGGCATAGCACTTCCTGCCAAGGATTTCCGTGGCGCTCGGGTTTACCGGATACACGCGTCCTTTGAAACCAGGACGAAGGAAGTTCGCGAAGATGACGTTGCCGATTTTGCCCTGCTCGCGTGACGCTCCGATGACGGCGATGCTTTGCGCGGTGAAGAATGGAGCAAGTTGTTTCATTGCTCAATCACGATTCCTTTGTACTTGAAGCCGTCGTGTTCAATGAGCTGGGCGAGCGTCACCCATTCCAGCTTGGGCGTGACTTCGATTCCCAGCCGTTCCAGCGCCGCAAGGACTTTGGGCTCTGCGCGCTGCTTTGTCGTGCCAGGCGCAATGCGCAGGACAAGCTGTGATTTTCGCGCGACAACCTGTACTTCTGCGATTTCTCCGAGCTTGAGCAGGGCGTCGCGGATTGCGGCGAGGTTGATGCGTGAGCCTTTTACTTTTGCCTCGACCATGCCCGTGAGCGCAAGCTGTGCTTCGGCGTCCCTGATTCTGCTGACGCCGTACACGCGCTCGCACCTCAACCTGCAGCGCGGGCATGGGTGATAGGCGATGCGCTCGTACACGTCGCCCACAAGGTAGCCTTCCAGCAGTGTTCCTGCGCCGTCGGTGTTCCAGACAACGCCGTAACCACCTTTTGCGCCAGACACAAAGTCCCAGTCAGTTATCCAGCCGCCTTTGTGCTGGGCTTCTGCGCTGACCGTGCGGATAATGTTGGAAAGCGGGGCAATGTGGTGGAATCCTGTGCCGGGCGCGCACTCAGGAAGCAGGTCTTCCTTGAATTCGCTCGCGCCGAAAAAGTCAAGCACGGTTGTTTCCTTGACGCCAAGCTTTCTGCAGGCATCGGCGATTTTCTGCCGTTCTGCCTCGTGCATTTTTTGCGCGCCGTTGATGAACAGGATTTTTTCCGGCAGGGTGATTCTTTTTTCCTGCGCGACCTGCAGCCAGCGGTTCCTGAAATAATCGCTCATGCCTGCGAAAATGTTTGCCTGGAATGCGTCTGCCATGTCCACAAGCTTTTCTGTGGATAGTGCTCCGCCTGCCGCGGTTGACAGGTTGAGGTCTGCGGCAATGTCCAGCGCCATGTGGACTGCGTGCCATCCCAGGTGCGGCGCGTACGGGAACAGGTTCATGCCGACCAGGTGCCCGTGCGGCTTGTTCTGGCTCAAAATAAGTTCTGCCGCGACTTCCAGTATTTTCGCCATGTTCTGCTTTTGTTTTGCCGTGATAAACACCGGCGTGGGCTTGCCGCTTTCGGTTCCGCCGGAGAACGCAGGCATTTTGGGAAAGTAGTATTCCTTGATTTCTTTTTCCAGCCTTTTTTTGCCGGTGAGCGCCTTGAGCCAGAGCGCGAGCCAGGCCGCGCTTTCCTGCGCGTGCAGGAAGCGCAGGTAGTGCTGGAATGCCCTGCTCGGGTGGATTTGGACGACAAAATCCTCAGGGCGCTCCTTGTAATACGCTTTTTTCAGCAGGGGCAGGTCGAGTTTTTTCCAGTCTTCCACGCGATTGATGCTCTGCGGGTCGATTTTGTAGTGCTTGAAGAGGTCTTTGTACGCCTTGACGTGCGGCAGCATGTGGTGTGCGACTGCCTTGAAGCGCTTGTTCTGCAAACGCTCTATCGTGCTCCACCGCACGTGCTTCAACTGCCGGAGTGTGAGGTATTCTTTCATGTTAGTGAGCGTATGTTGTGTGCGCGAGCTTTGCAACTTGCCGCAGCACTTTGTTTTGGAAGGCAAGGAAATTCTTTTTTGTTTTCGCGCCGGTGAATTTCATTGGCTTGCCTGCACGGATTTTTATCGCGCGCAGGGCGAACGTTGGCAGCGCTTTTTGCTTTGGCCACCAGCCGTAACTGCCTTCAATGCCGATGGGCACGACAGGAGCTCTGCTTTCTGCCGCGAGCACGCCCAGGCCTGTGTGCGTTGCTTTCTGCATTGTCCCGTCAGGGCTTCTGCCGCCTTCGGGAAACAGCAGGAGCGCGCCGCCTGCCTTGAGCGCGGCAAGCGCCTTTTCTGTCGCGCCGTTTGTCGGAATCTGCTTCATCAGCGTGACAAAAATGAAATTCCTGAACACGCCCTTGTCCAGCCATTCTTTTGCCTGTACGCCGCGCGGTTCTCTCCCGGTGTACCAGCCGGTGAAATAGCACACCAGTGGCCCGTCGATATAACTGGCGTGGTTTGCGACAAGAATTACCGGTCCTTTCGCAGGAATGCGCTCAAAACTGATGCTTTCCTTGACAAAGAGCCGCAACAATGGAACAAACACGTACTTGAGTATGCACATAGGTTCCTCTTTTTGCTCACGAAAAAGAGACCAGCGGGATGCCGCAGCATTCCGCGCTGCCTCTTTTGGAAGAATTGTGCAGAACTGGGTATAAAAACGTTTCCGTCAGAAAAGTATATAAAACCACCAGCCCCCGAGCGCCTCATGAACAAGCGTGACGTGTTTGCGTGGGGGATGTATGACTTTGCGAACACTGCGTTCTCTGCTTTGTTTGTCACGTTCTTTTTCCCCAAGTACGTCACTGAGTTTTTGGGCGGCAACAAGTTCCAGATTGGGCTGGTGTTTGGCGTGTCCATGTTTTTGGTGGGTATTCTCGTGCCGATTATCGGCGCGTGGTCAGACCGCACCAGGCAGCGCATGCCGTTCATCATCAGCTTCACCCTGCTGTGCTGCACGGCGACATTGTTCGTTCCCGTGGTTGGGCTGCGGGCTGCGCTGGTGTTTGGCATGTTCGCGAACTTTTTTTATCACGCCGCCCTCACCACGTATAACGCAATGATTCCCCAGCTGGGCAAGCCTGAGGAATACGGCAGGATTTCAGGCATTGGCGTGGCATTGGGCTATCTGGGAACGCTCATCAGCCTCGGCGCCGCTGCGCTCGTGCTCAGCCAGCTCGGTTGGGAATCCCTTGACGGAACCAAAGCAATGTTCATGCTGACCGCGGTCGTATTCATGGGCTTTTCGCTGTTCATGTTCCTCAGGCTCAGAGAACGCAAGAGCAGGACTGCCGGCAAATGGCGCGAGCAGACGCACAACGCGCTCGGCGACGTGCTCAAAACGCTCAAACGCATCCGGAAGTATCCTGGGCTCATTCCGTACTTAATCGCTATTTTCATGTTCGTCGATGCGGTCACGGCGGTCATCGTGTTCCTGTACCTGTACGGCAAGAGCGCCATCGGGCTGGAAACGCAGGCATTTATGATTGTGTACGCGCTGTTCGCGCTGTCCGCGGTCGGCGGCAGCTATGTGTTCGGCAGGCTCACAGACAGGTTCAGCCCGAAGAAGACATTGATGCTCGCAGGCATTTTGTGGCTGGTCGTGCTCGGCGTGCTGCTCGCCGTGCAGTCTTTCGCGATGTTTGTGTTCGCAGGACTGTTGGGCGGCGTGGCGCTCGGCGCGGTCTGGACGTGCTCGCGTCCCTTGCTCATTTCATTGAGCCCGAAGAAGGGAGTCGGGCAGTTTTTCGGTTTCTCTGAGCTCGCAGACAAGTTCTCAGGTGTGCTCGGACCCATTGTGTACGGCTATCTTGCGTATGCGTACGGCGACAAGTTCGGCATTATCTCGCTCTTTGCATTTTTCATTCTCGGGCTGGTTGCCTTGCATTTTGTGCCGGACAAGAGGACTCATGAAAGTGCTTGATGCTGCTCAGGCAGCAGAATTCGTGAAAGGCATCGCGCCGGTTGCGAAGCACGTGGTCGTGCGCAATCCTGACGAGGCGCAGCAATTCGCTGACAAGACATGGTATCCTGTCGTGCTCAAAGCATTGTCGCCCAAAATCATCCACAAGACCGAAGCAAACGCCGTGCAGGTCGTGCACGGCATCAAGGAGCTTGACGCTGCTTTTGCCGCGCTCAAAAAGCTCGCGCCTGACATTCTGGTGCAGGAATTTGTGAAGGGCACTGAGTTCATTATCGGATTGAAGAAAGACCCGACGTTCGGGCACGTGGTGCTCGCGGGCATCGGCGGCATTTACGTGGAAGTGTACAAGGACGTGAGCTTCCGCGCCTGTCCGATAACCGCAAAGGACGCAGAGCAGATGCTTGACGATTTGAAGGGAAAGGCAATTTTTACCGCGCGCGGTAAAAAGCTGAAGAAAGAGGCGCTCATTGACGCGCTCGTGAAGTTGTCCAGGCTTCCTGAGCGGCAAAAAGCGATTGCCGAGCTGGACATCAACCCATTTATCCTGAATGAGCAGGAAGGGAAGATTGTTGACGCGCGCGTGATTCTGGAATAGCCAAAAGCTTAAATACCAAAACACTACTCTTCAGGAGTATGGTTGCGGTCAAGAAGAAGTTCCGCTGCGGGACGTGCAACTGGAAATTCTCGCGGAATTACGCACCGAGCTTGTGCCCGTACTGCGGCAAGGCAACAGTTGAGGAAGACATTCTTCCCCCTGCAGACCAGATAGTGCAGAGTTTGTGAACATGCTTGAATTTGTTCGTGTCCTCAATGAAGATGAAGTAACGGTTCTTCAGGCAGTGGAAGTGTTCAATCATCCTCAAACGCACGGGTGCAGCTTCGGGCGCCGCAAAGGCATGAATATCGCTCGGATGATTGAACGTGTGGATGAAGAAGCAGAAGTCTACGACAGTTTTGATTGCGACAAGGAGGTCTACCGGAGGACAAAAGATGCATTAGTCGCATTTCAGCGCGTCCTGAACAGGAAAAGGCATGGTGTTTTTGAGAAACTTGATGCTGCCCGCCAGGCGTGCAATGGCGGCGTCAGTGAGGACCGTTTTTATGACGGACTCCAAAGCGCCGTTGAATTCTGTGAGCATGCGGCGCAAAAAGCCCCACGTGATGACATTCGCGCACTGCGAAGATGGTTGCGGGAGAAATCCAGCCCTAATTATCATTGGTTTAAGTTCAAGACCGGCATTGGCTGGCCTGATTCAAAAATTGACCGGGTTGTGCGTGACCTTCAAGGCATCATCTCGATAAAAGCAGGAGGGTATGGATGCTATCGTGATGTGTGGATTCCGCCGCACGTGTACGAAAACATTGTCAGGCCTGCAATCAAAGACCCTTTGCACCGGGCAACAGTCAGGGTAAAGGACGCGCGCCAATGCGACGCCCTGAACTACATTGCTTCCAGGACTGCTGAGCTCCGAGAGCGCTATGGCGCGCGATATCGGCCTGAATTCACGCGCCCTGAGATTTGCCGCGAAGCAGAAATTCCACTGCTGCCCTTGTGCGAGTTCTCGCAATTGATGACCGGACTGGAAGGAGTCCTTGCGCGCGTGGAAAGACACACCAGTTTCTCAACACAATGGAAAAAGAAGCGGACATACATGGTGAATTATGAACTGCCGAGCTGGTATCTTCCGCTCGAACACCAGCGGATGCTTGCCGTAACAAAAGCAGAATCTGCGTTTTCTCGATAGAAGGTGTCCTTTATTCTGATTCAGTCACGTTGACCAGTTCGCCTGTTGACAGGTCCTTGTACGTGATGCCGCTGAGCATGTCAACCTTGCTGAAGACAAACGTGCCGTCCTTGTGGCGCGTGCCGACCTGGTCCCATGCAGCGGCAAGCGCAGGATACGCTGCGGCGTCCTCGTCAAGCAGGTATGCCGGAACCTTGGTCACGCCGTACGTCGCAAGCGTTCGCTTGCCTGCGTCTGTGCGGACGTCAATGATTTTTTCTGCCTTGAACGCGATGCTGAAACTGCTTTCCAGGATGAGCTTGTGCATGGACACGTTGTAGCATTCTGTGCAGTCAGGGTCAACCAGGTACGTAATGGTTGCGAGTCCGCGGATTTTTCTGCTTCCCACATCGCGGTACGGCGGGGTGGCGTTGCGCAGGACAAGCGTTCCGTCGCTTTCCACTGTTCCGACCTGCGGCCAGGCATCCTCAACCAGCGAGTACGCGAGCGCATCCCTTGACAGCGTCATTGATGGGATGCTGGTGATTGCGTATTTCTTAATGAGCTCCTGCGCTTCCTTGTCCGCAAAGTCAAGCGTGCGTTCTGAGCTTACCGTGATGCCTGCCTGCTTCATCTGGCTGCCGAACCTAGTGATGTCAAAGCATTCCTTGCACGCCTTGTCTGTGATGTACGTTGCCTCAACAAGCCCGACAATGCCTGCTTTCGCAATATCGTAGTAGGGCGGCGGAACGGTCGCGAACACGTATGCCTCGCCAATCTTTTCAAAGCCCGGAACAGTGACGTTCTCAGTCTCGCCGGTGACCACTGCGGCAGGAAGCCTGGTGGCTTTGTAGTCTTTGATAAGTTTCTGCCCGTCAATGCTGTCGTGCGCGAGCGTGATTGTGGTAACGTTCACGAGCGGCAGCTGGGTGAGCGCCTGCGCGAAATCATCGGCCTTGACGCACGTGTCGCAGTTGGGCGCAGGAATGTACGTGAGCGTGAGCTGGCTGACGTGCGGCGGCACAGGAACAGGAGCGTCCTTGAGCCCTGCCTTGAGTCCGAAGAGCGCATACATGCTGAACGCGAGAACAACGAGCAGGATGACCAGAAGATACGTATTGAGCGCGCTGGCATTGAAATGCACTTTCTTGTGCTCAGGCGCCTTGTGCTCCTCAGTCATCCTGCTTCACCTTTTTTACAGCGCGCTTCCTGCATCAGCGCTTTCTGCTGCAATCGCCGCGTCAGCAGTGTCTGCAGGCGCTCCGATGCCGCATCCGCCGCCGCTCGGCACTGCCGCAGGTGCGTACGGCGCTGCTCCGGTCGCTCCGCCTGATGCGCAGCCCGAAACAACGAGCAAGGCAGCCGCAAGAACTGCCACAACAATCATGCTTGTCTTATTCATGTGCATTCCTCCCGTAATCTGAAAGTGAAAATGAAAAACTGTTCAGCAGCCGCCTACCATTCCCGGCAGGTTCTGCAATGACGTGGGCAGGGCAGGAGCACCGCCACCGCCAGACGCCTGAGGCGCAGGAGCGCTCGCAGATGCGACCTGGACGTTTCCACTTTCAATCTTGTTCTTCAGTCCAACAAGCTGGTATGCCTCGACTGCCGCGATAAGCACGAGCGCACCCAGCACGATTGCGATAACGACATTTTGGTTCATTTTAGCATCCTCCTACCATACCAGGCACCGCGTCCAGCGCTGACGTGTCTCCGCCGGCAATCTGCATTGCCATGCTAATCATGTCCTTCGGGAACCAGAGTGTCTTCCACTTCATGACTTCCTGCAGGACTTCTGCATCAGACATGTCTGTGTTCTTCATGAGCCAGAGCGTGAGCGCGTGAATTGCAGGATTGTGCGAGCACCCGCACATGCTTTCGCCAGTTGACGTGATTCCGACAGGACCGACGCCGCAGCAGTGCTCGCAGCTGATGCCGACAGGTCTTGTCGCGAGCGCGAGATACCTCTGCCAGATTTCAGGGCTGTTTGTTTTGATGTCTTCTTTCAGCGGGCGGTATGCGCGCTGGAGAAGCTGCAAAGCAGGAACTGGCTGGTCATAACTGATGCCGCCCATTGCCTCGCCATAGGAAGGAGTACCTGTGGGAATCATCAGGTTGATGGCACTTTGTGCATCAGTTATTTTGTCCAGTGGCATGACCGCGGCAAGCGCTTGGGCGGTGTTCTGGATTCCGGAAAGGTCAACATTGTCCAGGTTGGTGCCTCCGCCGACCAGGGTTGCTTTCTTCGTAATCGCGGAAAAAACGCCTGTGCTCTGTCCGCCGGAGAGCGCGAGCGAGAGCTGGCTGATTTGCCATTGGTTGAACAGGACGAGAAGCGTGATGACGGCTACTGCTGTGAGGATGAGCTTGCTGTTTGCTGGCTGATGTGTCATACCATTCCCCTGGTGTTTTGCAGATGTGGTCGGTTTAAAAGCTTTGTGTTCGCATTTAGCATTACAAAGCGTGTAAAGGTTACTGCTATTTAAACTTTGCGGCGGCGTCGCGCTTCCTGAGCGCGCGGACAGCCCAGACAATGAGCGCGAGCAGGACGATTGCGCCAATGATGTTCGCGAGCGTTGACTTGAGCGGCGAGAGCGCGAGCACGGCGTCGTTGACTTCATACATCAGCTCCATTCCCCAGGGCGTGTAGACCACAAAGAACTGCTCAATTTCCTGCGTGCCGCGGAAAACAAGGATAATCGTGCCGAGAGCGATGAGCACGATGCCGCCGACGAGATTATAGATATGCGTATGGATTTCCTTGCCGAACAGCTTGAACGCGAGGTGCTTGCCCTGCACGAACCGCGCGAAATCAAACCGGTCTGCGAGGAACGCGACCAGCAGCAGCGGCACCGAGACTCCTATCGCATACGCGCCCAGCAGCAGCGCTCCGGTCAGTGCTGTTCCTGAATTTGCCGCGAGGACAAGGATGCCGGAAAGGATGGGCCCGACGCACGGCGTCCAGCCCCACGCGAAAAAGAAGCCGAGCAATGCCATGCTCAGGAACGTGCGCCCTTTCTTCGGGTGGTCCATGCGGAATGTCAGGAAGCTGAAGCCCTTGTTGAGCGCGAGCATCAGCCCGAAAACAATAAGCAGAATCCCTGAGACGTACGCGAATTCGCGCTTGACCTGGTTGAAGAAGCTTCCGATGAGCCCTGCGACCACGCCCATCAGCACGAATGACACAAGCATGCCGAGTGCGAACGCGATGGTGAGAAAGACGCCTCGCCTGCGCTCCTTGAACAGGAACGCGAAAAACGCAGGAAACACCGCGAAACCGCACGGTGAAAGAAAGCCGATGATGCCTGCGAGGAACGCGAGCAGGAAGTTCACGCTCAGCGCAAGGTCATTCTGGTATTGCTGAATCTGTTGGACTCCCGGCGGCAGTTCAAGATGCTGCTCGCCGGTCTCGTGCGCGAGCGCCGCAGGCAGCAGTGCAAGCAGCGCGATGGCGAAAAGCAGGTAACGCATAGTCCTGGGAAAACAGCGGCGCTATATAAATTTTGTTACAATCACTGTAACAAAAGCGCAAAGTATATATAATTCAGTCCCTTGCTCACGTCCATGAAGTCCACGGTCACTGCGTTTGACGCGATGCTGAGCCCGCTGGAACAGGACATTCTCAAGGTCATCTGGCCGGACAGGAAGCTCCGCGTGCGCCAGATTTACGACAAGCTCAAGGGCCAGCGCAAGCTCGCGCTCAGCTCAGTAGCGGTATTGCTTGACCGCCTGCACGACCGCGGAGTCGTGAAGCGCAACGTGGAAACCGGACGCGGCGGAGTCAGGTATATTTACTACCCGACGCACGACCGCGACCATTTTGAGAAGTCCATTGTTGAGACCGCAGTCAACAAGCTCATTGAGAAGTTCGGCAGCACCGCGGTCAGTTATTTCAACGAGCGGTTCTCGCGGAGGAAGTCGTGATGCTCGCAGAGTCTGTCGTGTCATTTTTTTCCCAGCCATTGCACGTGAGCCTGCTTATCGGTTCCTGGGCTGCCGCGCTCATCACGTTTTTGTCGTGGCGCGAGAACGGAAAAGTCAGGTGGCTGTATGCGCACTTGTTTTTCCTGCTCCTGCCGCTGTTTGACTTTGCGATTGGCGTTCCGTGCCAGATTCCGTTCGTGCAGGGACTGCTGAGCATGTGCAGCCTGGTGATAACGCGCGCGGTCATCTTCGCGATTCCGTTTGCGTTATTGTTCGCCGTGCTCGGTGGATATCATTTGGCGCCCGCGCTGTACAAGCGAATGTATCGCGCGAAAGAAGTGCGCGGCAGACGGTATGCACTACTCGCGAAGCGCGCAGGGCTTGCGGGAACACGGTTCTTTGTGCTTGACACGGCAAAGCCCATCGCGTTTTCCATTCGCAATGATGTTTTGATGAGCGTCGGCATGTTTGAGCTGCTCAACAGCAAGGAGCAGGACGCGGTTCTTTTGCACGAGCTCGGTCACGTGCGGCAAAGGTCGTCGCTGGGCAAGTTCTCGCTCGCATTGGCGCGCCTGTTTTCTCCGCTCGTCCACTTTGCCTCGCGCGTGAACGCAGAGGAAGCGATGGCAGACGCATTCGCGGCAAGCATGCAGGGAACTGTGAAACATTTGCAGGCAGCAAAGCGTATCGTTGAGCAGTACTTGCGGGAATAATTCTCGCAGTCGCTGGTATCTGCGCCGTAGGCGCCGAATTCTGACCTGCAAAGTTTATATAGTGCGGCGTAACTCAGTTCGGTCATGGATAAAGAACTTGAAAGCTTCATCCGCAAGCACGCGCTGGCAAATGGCGTGCGGTACAATGGGCAGGCGAATTTTGGCTCGGTGCTCGGCAAACTGCTGTCTGAGAAGCCGGATCTGAAATCAGAGCTGAAAACGCTCACCGGTGAAATCAAGAAAATCGTTGAGGCGGTCAATGGCATTTCTGTCGAGGAACAGCGCAAAGAGCTTGAGCAGATTGCTCCGGAATTGCTGGATATCAAGCACGAAAAGCAGGAGCACGTGCTGAAAGAGCTTCCCAACGCAGTGCAGGGCAAGGTCGTGATGCGCATGGCACCTGCACCCAGCGGAGTGATGCACATCGGGCACACATACGTGCTCGGCATGACTTCGGAATACGTGAAAAAGTACGGCGGCAAGCTTATTCTCCGTTTGGAAGACACAAATCCTGAGAACATTTATCCCGCGGCGTACAAGCAATTGGAGGATGACGCGCGCTGGCTCACCAACAACAACGTGCACAGTGTGGTGATTCAGTCAGACCGTTTGCACACGTATTATGATTATGCCGAAAAGCTCGTGCAGATGGGCAAGGCGTACGTCTGCACGTGCAATCCTGATTTGTTCCGCGAACTCATGCAGAAAAAAAAGCCCTGCCCGTGCAGGAATCTTGAGCTGAAAGAACAGCAGTTGCGCTGGGACAAGATGTTCAACGGCTACGAGCCCGGCGAGGCAGTGTTGCGCATCAAGACTGACGTGAATGACCCGAATCCCGCGATGCGTGACTGGCCTGCAATGAGAATCAACCATCACGTGCACCCGCGCACAGGAACAAAAGAAAAAGTCTGGCCTTTGATGAACCTGGCTGTCGCGGTTGACGACCACGAGCTCGGCGTCACGCACACCATCCGCGGCAAAGACCACATGGACAATGAAAAGCGCCAAAAGCACGTGTTTGACGCTTTGGGCTGGAAGATGCCGGTGCATTCGTATGTCGGCAGGATTAATTTTGAAGGCATTGACCTGAGCAAGACCGCGACAAAAGAAGCGATTGCGCAGGGAAAATATGCCGGCTGGGACGATATCAGATTGCCGTTCCTGATGGCGCTGAAACGCCGCGGCTACCAGCCGCTCGCGTTCATTCAGTGGGCATTGGACATGGGGCTGGGGCAGAATGACAAGACCATGCCGGTTGAGGAATTTTTCAAGCACGTTGACTCGCACAACCGCAAAATCATTGAGCCTGCCGCGAACAGGTATTTCTTTGTCGCAGAGCCCGTGCAGGTGCGCATTGCAGGCGCGCCCAAGCATTTTGCCGAGCTGCCTTTGCATCCTGACTTTTCCGAGCGCGGCAAGCGCAGGCTTGAGGCGCACGAGGACTTTTACGTGCAGAAAAGCGACATCGACGTCCTGACTGACGGGCCTGTGTACCGCTTGATGGAATGCGGCAATTTTGTCAGGCAGGGAAGCAACTTCCATTATCATTCCAAGGACATTGAGACGTTCCGCGAGAAAGGAGCCGCGCGCATCATGCACTGGCTGCCTGCCAGCAATGACTTGGCAAAAGTCGAGGTCGTGATGCCTGACGCGACAACGAAAACAGGTTACGGCGAGCCTGCGCTGAAACTGCTCAAGGAAGGCGACATCATCCAGTTTGAGCGTTTCGGGTTTGTGCGTCTGGACAAAAAGCAGGCAAACAAGATGGTATTTTGGTTCACACATAAGTAAATAGCGTAAGCTTTAAATTGGGTGCTGACTGTATTTAAAGCACGTATTGCATGAAAAGAGGTAACAGTGAGCACCCACGCGTCATTTGATACAACGGTACTGGTAAAGTGTGCAAAATCTATTTCTTCAACTAACAAACTAAAAAAGGATTACAAAGGCACATATCCTTTCAGAATTCCCGAAATAGTCGTAAAGGAAGCAAAGGGTGTTGTGGCATCAAAAAAGATTGCGAAAAATCCACTAGCAGCCGCGCAGCTGGTCGATAAAATAATCGAAGACTTCCAAAGTAAACTCACTTTACAAATTAAGACAACAAATAAACACGATCATAATAAAGGTAACAAAATCTATGATAAGTACAAGAGAGATCACCTAAGAAATATCGGTAAATCAGACGCAATCATTATTGCATGCATGATACGAAATGGCGTGAGCGTTGTACTTGCAGCAGGAGACGAAAAATTCAAACGCGTGGCGCGTGCAGAAGGATTAAGAGTACTCACTTTTTAATTACTGTACGCAATTCAGATACTAGCTTTAGGAAAACTAATTCTTTAGTCATCGCCTTTATTTCTTTGGGCTTATCAAAAATACTCACCGATACTTTGAACACAGGTGTATCACGATCAGGGTCGATTGCTTGTTCTTTATTTAGTTCAACAATTTCTGATGCCGTGGGCAGTTTTTCGATAAGCTGTGTAACTCGTTTTGTGTTCATACCAGGTTAAACTCCTTTAAATGATTCCAAATACGCTCAGACTCATCTCTCGTAAAGTGCGTTTGCTTGTTAGTGACTATTTCTATTATTTGAGGTTTAGTATACTTTGGGTTTATTTTTTTCAAGAAGTGCAATGATGCCGCAAGCTCCATCCAATGATCATCATTTGCATGTTTGCCTATAAATTGCATAAGCAATTGCATATTCTTTTCGAACGCAGGATTTGCAAATTCAATTGATTTCTCCTTAAGTGCAGCAGTATTCGCAAAAGCGTCATGCGCCAAATTAGACGCATATGGCCCGTAGACGTACCAATTGAAGTCATAACCAAAATTAAGTCCGAATACTTGCATAAAATAAACAGACTTCTGCAGAATTAGTCTTCCTCTAAACTGGTCTAAATTAGCATGCGCGCCGATTTTCCTAAGTACCCCCCCGATAACTTGGACTTTTGATTCCATAGAAGCGGGCTGACCCCCCCGAGCCAGTTTGCATTGTCCGTTTACTAACTGTGTCGACATAGTAAACGATTCTTTATAAAGTACCCTCTTTTAGTCGTTAAACGATCAAACACATATAAAAACGTTTTGGTCTTAAATGGCTTACGCGTACGTGTCCAGTGACCAGTGGAATACGAAGCAATAACATTTAAATATTATAGTACATAAAGACCACCCATGACCATCGTCGTCAAGTCAAGGATTAAGGAAATCGCAGGAACGTTCAATGTCTCCGGCGACTTTGCTGACGCGCTCGCGAAGAAGGTTGAGCAGATGGTGAAGGACGCGATAGAGCGCGCAAAGTCAAACAACAGAAAGACCGTTATGCCGAAGGATATCTAATACGTCAGTTCGTGCTTCTTGATGCGTACCCTGATTTTGTCAATCATTGACCTGACTGAAGCAAGCTGTTTCCTGGAATGCTTGCGCTTTTCCTTGGTTGCCGCGCGGTAGATGCGCTCGATTTTGTTCAGCGACTGCTTGATGAGCGCGATTTTTTCCCCTTTTGACTCCTGTTCGTGCTCAAATGCGGTTTCCAGCAATTTTAATCTTTGCGCGCGCACTTCGTGCAGCGTGAGGTATTTGGTGAGCCTGAACTCAAGTTCTTTTATCCTGCTTTGAATGTCGCCGTGAAAGATGTTTTCCTTTGACTGGTGCTTGAGAATGCTCTGCTCTTTCCTGATTGCCTCGCCGATGCTGCTTTCAAGCTCGCGCACGTACTTGCGCATCGTGCCTGTGCTGATTTTCTTTAAGCGGGAAATCTCTATCTTGACTTTTCTCCTTGCGAAATCGCGTTCAGAATAATGTTTTGCAGCCTTGCCCAGATGTGCAAGCATCAGGCGCGCGCTGCCGATATCGTAGCCGCTCATAGTCCAAAGCGCCTTCTCCGCGGCGGTGGCGGCGGAACGCCCGGCATCATCATGCGCGGCATTCCTGGCGGCGGCATCATTGGCCGCATCTGAGGCTGCGCGCCCTGCGGTCCATACGGCATCGGAGGCGTGGGTTCCAGTGACGGTTCCCTGACCGTGACACCCTTGCCTACGTCTTCGCGCATGTCTTTCACAAGGTCAGCGACCGCGACAATGCCCTGGGCTATCTCTGAGTTCTGCTCAAGAATCTTGTTCATTTTTTCCACGAGCGGCTTCATCTTGTCCTTGAAGCTGAGCCCGCCTTCTTCCAGCTGTAATGCAGTGGTTGCTTCCTCAAAGATGCTGAGGAGCTTGTCCAGCTTGGTGTTCAGCTCGATGAGCTGCACGCCCAGCTTCTTGCTCGGCGTGATTTCAAAGTCCTTGAGCTTTTTCAGCTCGTCTTTGAGCTCCTGAATTTCTTTTTCAGGAAGAATTTCATATTCCTCGCCTTCATCGGTAGGAGATTGTGTCTTGTCGTCTACCATCATCGTATCACCACTTTAGTCGAATACCACCCGTAATACGTCGGAAAGGAGCAGAACGGGTATATAAAAGTTTCGCTGGATTCGTCAGAGGGCGGTGATGA
>Ga0247727_10008205_pt1 | contig 19488 bp, 17 predicted proteins | sample WisWelCaveWW1625_FD_202498 | JGI IMG/M metagenome (GOLD analysis project Ga0247727, IMG submission 202498) | Biofilm microbial communities from Wishing Well Cave, Virginia, United States - WW16-25 | ecosystem: Environmental > Aquatic > Deep subsurface > Groundwater > Cave microbial mat | place... | reverse complement strand
GTAGGTGTCGAAGTTGCCCTCGACGATGCGCCCCTTCTCGACCGTGCACTCCTGGAAGAACAGGGCGGAGAGGCCGTAGACGAACGAGCCCGCCACCTGCCGCTCGATCTGCGCCGGGTTCACGGCATAGATCGGATCCGTGGCCGCGACGATGCGGTGGATCCTGATCCTGTTGTTACCCTCGACGGACACCTCCGCCGCAGCCGCCACATAGGCGTTGAAGGCCTTCAAGTGGGCGAGCCCGCGATGCACGCCCTGCGGTGCCGGCTTGCCCCAGCCGACCCTCTCGGCCACGGCGTTGAGGACCGCGAGGCTCTTTGGATGGTTGGCCATCAGCTTGCGGCGGAACTCGAGCTCATCCTGTCCCACCGCCTGGGCCAGCTCGTCGATGAAGCACTCCATGAAGATGCAGTTCTGGTTGATGTTCACGCCACGCCAGACGCCTGGCGGCACGTGCGTGTTGCGCATCGCATGGTCGACCAGCAGGTTCGGGACGGTGTATTGGAGCGCGTGCTCCCCTCCAAGAAGGCTCGCTGACGACACGCCCTGGAAGACGAGCGCGTCGCGCCCCTTGTCCTTCTCGACGTTTTGCGGGAGCACGGCGGCGAGGATGGACTGGCCCGACAGCCGCATGTGCAGCGCGGTCAGGTTATTGTTGGCGTCGAACCCTCCCACCAGCTTGCACTGCATGACCGGGTGGTAGCGGCCTTGCCGCATGTCCTCCTCGCGCGACCAGAGCAGCTTCACCGGCGTGCCCGGAACCTGCTTGGCGATCAGCACCGCCTGCCTGGTGAAGTCCTGGTGCAGGCCGCTGCGCCGGCCGAAGCCGCCGCCCAGGTTGACCTTGTAGACCTCGCACTTGTCGGCCGGCAGGCCGGAGGCGGCCAGCACCGCGGCGAACGTGACCTGGCCGTCCTGGGTGCACGACCACACCTCGCACCTGTCGGGCGTGTAGCGCGCGGTCGTGTTCATCGGCTCCATGGTCGCGTGGTTCTGGTAGGGATAGGAGTAGACCGCCTCCACCCTCTTGGCCGCGCTCGCCAGCGCCGCCTTGGCGTTGCCGTTCTCGTTGCCGACGAAGGCCTGCTCGGCGCTGAGGCCCTCCTCCAGCATCTTGGCAATCGACGCGCTCGAGACGTTGGCGTTGGGCCCCTCGTCCCACACGATCGGCAGCGCATCGAGCGCGGTCTTGGCCTGCCACCAGCTGTCGGCCACCACCGCAACGGCGGTGTCGCCGACCTGCAGCACATGCTTGACGCCGCGCATGCCCTTGACCTTGCCGGCATCGAAGCTCTTCACCTTGCCGCCAAAGACCGGGCATTCCATGATGGCGGCGTTGAGCATGCCGGGCAGCTTGAGGTCGGAGCCGTAGACCTGCCTGCCGGTGACCTTTTCGAGGGTGCCGTCGATCCGGTCGATCGGCTTGCCGGCGATCTTCCAGGTCTTGGGGTCCTTGAGCGGCACGTCGGCGGGCGCGGGCGCCGGTACCTTGGCAGCGGCCTCGGCGACCTGGCCGAACTTGAGCGTGCGACCGGACGGCGTGTGCGTGATGACGCTGTTGGCCGCCGTGCATTCGCTCACCGGCACCTTCCATTGGTCGGCGGCGGCCTTGATCAGCATCATGCGCGCGGCGGCGCCGCCCTTGCGGACGTATTCATGCGAGGTGCGGATGCCGCGGCTGCCGCCGGTCGAGAACGAGCCCCACACATTGTTGCGCCTCACGGCCTCGCCGGGCGTCGGATACTCGTAGGTGACCTTCGACCAGTCGCACTCGAGCTCCTCGGCGACCAGCTGGGCAAGCCCGGTGATCGTGCCTTGGCCCATCTCCGATCGCACGATGCGGATCACGACCGTATCGTCGGGTTTGATCATGACCCAGGCGTTGATTTCCGGCGTGGCGGCTTGGGCAAGAGCGGTCTCCGCGCCGCCGACCGGGATGTTGAAACCGAGCGCGAGGCCGCCGCCGACTGCACCGGCACCGACTACGAAGGAACGGCGATTGATTTGCACGACTTGATTCATGGCTTCCTCCCCCTCACGCGTTGGCCGCTGCGTGGATTGCCGCGCGCACCTGCTGGAAGGTGCCGCAGCGGCAGATGTTTGTGATCGTATTGTTGATGTCGGCGTCGGTGGGCTTCGGCTTCTCCCGCAGCAGCGCCGCCACCGCCATGATCATGCCGGCCTGGCAGTAGCCGCACTGGGGCACCTGGTGCTCGATCCAGGCACTCTGGACCTTGTGCAGGGTGCTGCCCGAGGCCAAACCTTCGATGGTGGTGATCTGCTTGCCTTCCGCGGCGCTGACCGGGAGCGAGCAAGAACGCACGGCCTGGCCGTCGATATGCACCGTACACGACCCACACTGGGCGATGCCGCAACCGTACTTGGTGCCGGTGAGACCGACGTTCTCCCGGATCACCCACAACAGCGGGGTGTCGGGAGCCACATCGACGTTGTGGGATTGTCCGTTGATGGTCAGGCGAGCCATGTTTTTCCTCCTTGCGCCACGCAATCTTCGCATTCTCTGCGATATCGGTTTGAGCCCAGCATAGCCCGCCCGGCGCACCGCTAAAACGGCCAACGCGATCTCCCGGGCCCCGATCACGGCAACGTGAGCGGATGGCTGCCATTGCCAACCGATCGCCGTCCGGGCCGCTCTCCGGCGTGGGCAGCTTGCCACGGCCCCAAGGCAAAGGCCGAAATACGGGGGCACCACCCATTATCTCGGGGTCGCGACACACGACGGTTGTCTCATGTCGTAGATTTTACTCCTGCGGCTGATCGCATGCTATCGCTGCAGGGACTGAGCCCGTCCGTCCAGACGTCGATCTTGGCAACTTGCGCGCTGGCGGCATATCAATTGGCCAACCGAAACACCCAGCCCGCCGCGACACCCCGCATGACCCGCATCGTCTACGTCAATGGCCGCTACCTCCCCTACCCACAAGCCGCGGTGCATCCCGAGGATCGCGGCTTTCAGTTCGCCGACGCGGTCTACGAGGTCGTCGAAGTGAGGGGCGGCAGGCTCGTCGATGAGACGCGGCACATGGCCCGCCTCGCTCGCTCGCTCTCCGAGCTCCGTATACCCGAGCCCATGACGCGCGGCGCATTCTCGCGCGTGCTGCGCGAGACCATCCGGCGCAATCGAGTCAGCAACGGCATCGTCTACCTGCAGGTCTCGCGCGGCGCCGGCCCTCGCGACTTTCTGTTCCCCTCGTCCGGCGTTCAGCCAACGGTCGTCTGTCTCGCTCGCAGCGTCTCGCCGCGCCGGTTGGAGGCGGCCGCCGAGGTTGGCATCGGCGTCAAGACCATGCCCGACCCGCGCTGGGGCCGTTGCGATATCAAAACCGTGATGCTGCTGCCCGCCGCGCTCGCCAAGGAGGCGGCGCGTGCCGACGGCGCCAAGGAGGCGTGGTTCGTCGACGCCGACGGCTTCGTGACGGAAGGCGCCTCCTCCAACGCCTGGATCGTCGATCGCCAGGGGCGGCTCGTCACCCGCGCCGTAGACAACCGCATTCTCAGGGGCATCACCCGCACCACCCTGATCGATGTGCTTCGGAAGGAAGGGGTGGAGCTGATTGAGCGGCCGTTCACCGTGGAGGAGGCGAAGGCCGCGCGCGAGGCCTTCATCACCTCGGCCACCAACACCGTCATGCCCGTGGTTGCAATCGACGGCGGTCCGGTCGGCAACGGCGCTCCGGGCCTTCTCACGCAAAGGCTGCGGTCCGAATTTCACGCATCTGCCGAACGCGCCGAGCCGTAGCGGATCGGGCAGACTTTTCCGGTTCGCCGGAAGCGCGAATCTGCTTGTGCAAAGCAGCACGATACAGCATGCTTCGCGGATAACCGGGGGACGAGACGATCCACACGCCTGTCCGCCCAACGCCAACAACAATACGCCAACGGACAACAACAATGGCCGAAAAAGCCCAAAGCCTTCAGGACACGTTCCTGAACCACGTGCGCAAGAACAAGACGCCGCTGACGATCTTCCTGATGAACGGAGTAAAGCTGCAGGGCGTCGTCACCTGGTTCGACAATTTCTGCGTTCTCCTGCGCCGCGACGGACACTCGCAACTCGTGTACAAGCACGCGATATCCACCATCATGCCCGGCCAGCCGGTGCATCTGATGGACACCGATCCGGCCGAGGGTCAAGCTCAGCAGGCCTAGCCATTCCCACCGACGCATCCAAGTCCCCGACCGCCCGCGGCCGCCGCACTCCCGTCGACCGTCGCCCGGTGCCGACGCGTGCCGTCGTGTTGGTGCCTCTGCGCACAACGCATCGCTCACAAATGTCAGCCGGCAGCAGCAGGACCGCGCGGGGCGCCGGCACGCACTCGATCAAGGATCGTCTCGCCGAAGCGGCAGGCTTGGCGCGCGCCATCGAGCTCGACATAGCGGCCGCAGAGATCGTGCCGCTGCCCAAGCCGCAACCCTCGACTTTGTTCGGGTCCGGCAAGGTGGCCGAGATTGCGGCGCTCGTCGCCGAGAGGGACGCTGGCCTCGTCATCGTCGACCACGCCGTGAGCCCGGTGCAGCAGCGCAACCTCGAGAAGGCGTGGGCCTGCAAGGTGCTCGACCGCACCGGCCTGATCCTGGAAATCTTCGGCCAGCGCGCGCGCACCCGGGAGGGCCGCCTGCAGGTGGAGCTGGCGCATCTCACCTATCAGAAGAGCCGGCTGGTGCGCAGCTGGACCCATCTCGAGCGCCAGCGCGGCGGCTTCGGCTTCCTCGGCGGTCCCGGCGAGGCCCAGATCGAGACCGACCGCAGGCTGATCGAGGAGCGCATCGCCGCCATCCGCAAAGAGCTTTCCGTCGTCGTCAAGACGCGCTCCCTGCACCGCGCCGGGCGCAAGCGGGTGCCGGTCCCCGTGGTGGCGATCGTCGGCTACACCAACGCCGGCAAGTCGACGCTCTTCAACCGTCTCACCGGCGCGGCCGTCTCCGCCAAGGACCAGGTGTTCCAGACGCTCGATCCCACCATGCGCGAGCTGAGGCTGCCGGGCGGGCGCCGCGCCGTCCTCTCCGACACGGTCGGCTTCATCTCCGACCTGCCGACCGCGCTGATCGCCGCCTTCCGCGCCACTCTCGAGGAAGTGGTGGAGGCAGATCTTCTCCTGCACGTGCGCGACATCAGCCATCCCGAGACCGAGGCACAGCACCACGACGTCGAGGTCGTGCTCGCCGATCTCGGCATCGCCGCCGACGCGGCGGACGCCGCCGTGCTGGAGGTGTGGAACAAGGCCGACCGCCTCGCGGCCCCGGCGCGGGCGGAAGCCAAACGCGCGGCGTCTCGCAGCGGGCGCCCCCCCGTGCTCGTCTCGGCGCTCACCGGCGAAGGTCTCGACGCGCTGCTGCAAGCCGTTGATGGCTGGCTCGGCGCCCGCGACGAAATCCTGACGGTGGAAATTCCGGCAGGCGAAGGCCGGCTGCTGAGCTGGCTCCACGCCCACGCCGAAATCCTTAAGGAGGAAACCGCCGAGACCGGCGCCGTCACGGCCCGCTTCCGCATCGACCCAACGGTCAAGGGCAAGCTCCAAGGGCAGCTGAAACGGGCGGGGTTGAGCAGCGATCTGGCGTCACGGCAGCGACCGTAGGTCAGGGATGCGTATGAAAGGTCGTTGTGATAGGGTTGCCCATGACAAAGCTTGATCGAGCCATAGCGAAACTGCGCGAGCTCCCCGTGGAAGAGCAGGAGCGGGTCGCAGAGATGATTATCGCGTGGACAGCCCTCGCATCACAGGAAACGGATCGGCTGTCAGATGACGCGCGCGCCGCTGTCCGGGTCGGGCTCGAGCAAGCCAAGCGCGGCGAGTTCGTTTCCGACGATCAGATGGAGCGCTTCTGGAAGCGCAACCGCGCATGAAGGCGCGCTTCACGCCCCAAGCACAGGTCGACATCGCATCCATTTACGACTACATCGCCAAAGACAATCCGCGCGCCGCGCAACGAGTTGAGGACCACATTCGTGCCGCCATCAACGTGCTTCGCCGTGCACCGGGCATGGGAGTCCCAATCGAAGAGGAGAACGTGCGGCGACTTCCGATCGGCAGGTATCCCTACACGGTCTTCTACCTGCTCGACCAAGATGCGGATGAGCTACAGGTTCTGCGTGTGATGCACGGTGCACGCATCAAGGACCTGGGTAAAGTACCTCGATAGATTCGGGCCGGTGATTCTCGTGTCGGCGGCGGCGATCGAGCATCGAGGAGGGCCGGCTGGAATCCTCGATGCGGAGGCCGCGGAGACCGGCGCCGCCCGCTTCCGCATCGACCCGGCCAACCGCGCCAAGTTCGCTGGCTTTCTGCCATTTTGCTACCATCACCACAGTTGCGTGATTACGCCGTGACTTCTTGAATGATAAGCCGCGGGCCGGCCTACCGCAGTGACCCGACAGGCAGGCTCGCACTGGACAACCGTGTCACAAGCGGACGTCAGGCGGGCTCTGCCACGGATAGTCGGGGCGCGTTGAGGCGACGCATATCGTCGGCAGCCTCCGCCAGGAGCCACTCGCGAAACAGCGTGATCTTGGGGAGCGATGCTGTCGCCTTCGGGCAGACGATCCAGTACGTCTTGGCAATGCGCAGCGTCTCCGTGAACGGCTGAACGAGCCGTCCATCGATGAGGTCCCAGGCCGCAAGCGCGGTGCGCGCGAGCGCCACGCCCTGGCCGTCGACAGCCGCATCGATGACCATGCTGGCACGATTGAGGACCGGGCCCTGCGAGAGTTCAGGATGCGCCACGCCGGCGGCCTCCAGCCACCTCGACCAGGCCTTGCGATCATCGAGGTGCAGCAACGGCAGCTTTAGCACGTCTGCCGGTTTCCTGAGGCGAGGGCGCCCCGAAAAAAGCTTGGGGCTGCAAACCGCGAACAGCTCCTCATGGCACAGCCGCACCGCATCGAGCCCCGCCCAGCTGCCATCGCCATGCCGCACCGCTAGGTCGACGTCCTCGCGAGCGAAATCCACGTGGTGCAGTGTTGCTGAGACGCGCAGGTCGATTCCGGGATGGGACTCCGCAAAGCGCCCGAGGCGATGCACGAGCCACTTGGCGGCAAAGTCGGGTGACGTGCTGACAGTGAGGACACCGGCTTTCTGGCGCTGAAGCAGGCGCTCGGTGCCGAGCGCAATCCTGTCGAGCGCATCGCGCAGCACCGTCAGATATTCGCGACCTGCCTGAGTGATGACGAGTCGCTGGCGTTCGCGGTTGAAAAGTTTGACGCCAAGCTCAGCCTCGAGCGCCTTCACTTGGTGACTGACCGCTCCTTGGGTCACACACAGCTCCTCGGCGGCCCGCGTGAAGCTTTCATGGCGCGCCGCAGCCTCGAAGGCCTTCAGGGCGTTCAACGCTGGCAGGTGACGGGGCATGGGCCGAGATCATGAGAAAAGCTGGGGCATGGTAGAGAAAAGATGCTTTGCGGACAACACGTGGGTGCTCCTATCGATGCGCGCCACACGCAGGCGGCTCCGACCGAGCCGATCCACAGTCCGGAACTACCCTATGCCGAAATCAACGGTTCAAGCATCGCTGCCGGGGCATGCCGCGCGGACCGACGCGCCGTGCCGAAATGCCGGTCAGACGGAGCCCACAGCGAGCTGGCTGCACAAGATCGCCCTATGGATCGCGCGCCGCCGTCAGCGAAGGGCCCTTGAGGAGCTGGCGAGGCTGAACGACCGTCTTCTCAAAGATATCGGCGTGTCAAAGCAAGAGGCGCTGCGCGAGGCCGCGAAGCCCTTCTGGCGGCGATAACTGGCGCGTTCCCACGAAAGCAAGGAGAGACAACGTGCGCTCACCGAGACTGCTTAGCGCTGGGCCCTAATTTCCGACAAGGTCCTGCGCACCGAGAGCGCCTCTGGATCAAGCTTCAGCTCGATCACGGCAGGCTTGCCGGCCTCCAGCGCCTGCGCGAAGGCGGGGGCGAAGTCGCGGGTCGCCGCCACCGTGAAGCCCTCGGCGCCGAAGCTCCTGGCGTAGGCGGCAAAGTCTGGATTGATCAGTGTTGTGCCGATGACGCGGCTCGGATACTCGCGCTCCTGGTGCGCGCGGATCGTTCCGTAGAGGCCGTTGTTCGCGATCACCGTGACGATGGGCAGGGCATACTGCACGGCGGTGGCCAGTTCCTGGCCCGTCATGAGGAAGCAGCCGTCGCCCTGGAAATTGACCACGGGCCGCGTCGGATGCGCGAGCTTGGCGGCGATGGCGGCCGGCAGCCCGTAGCCCATCGAGCCAGAGGTGGGGGCGAGCTGGGTGCGGTAGCCCTTGTACTCGAAGTAGCGGTGCACGAAGGCGGCGTAGTTGCCGGCACCGTTGGTGACGATGCCGTCCTCGGGCAGCATGCGCGAGACCGTGCGCACCACGTCGGCGAGCTTGACGGCGCCCGGCAGTGCGATCGGCTCGAGGCTCTTCTCGTAGCTGGCCCGCAGCTCGGCCCTCAGTCCCGACCAGGCGATGCTGGCAGGCGGCTCGATGCGGCCCAGCGCGGCAGCGAACGCCGCCGCCGAGGCCGCAATCGGGAGGTCGGCGCGATAGACCGATCCCAACTCGTCGGGCGAGGGATGAACGTGCACCAGGAACGGCTTGGGGTTCGGAATATCGAGCAGCGTGTACTGACTGGTCGTCATCTCGCCGAGCCGCGCGCCGACGACGATCAGAAGGTCCGCGCCCTTGATCGCCGCCGCCAGCTTCGGGTCGATGCCGATGCCGGCGCAGCCGACATGGCAGCGGTGGCGGTTGTCGATGTAGTCCTGGTAGCGGAACGCCGGCGCCACCGGCAGGTCGAAGCGCTCCGCAAACGCCTCGATCGACTTCTGCACGTCCCGGCTCCAGCCTGGCCCACCGACGATCATGACGGGACGCGCCGCCTTGGCGAGCCTGTCGGCGAGCTGGGCCATATCGGCTGGGCTCGGTTGCGATTGTGCCCATCGCGCCGGTTTGGCGTCGATGGCATCGCACTCCGCCGACAGCATGTCCTCGGGTAGGCCGAGCACGACGGGGCCGGGCCGGCCGGAGCGGGCGGCGTGGAAGGCACGGCTCACATACTCGGGGATGCGCGCAGTTTCGCGGATCACCGCGGCCCATTTGACGAACGAGGAGAACAGCTGTTTGACCTCGATCTCCTGGAACGCCTCGCGGTCCTCTGTCCCGCGGGCCGGCAGGCCGACGAACAGCACCATGGGCGTGGAATCCTGCCGCGCGACATGCAGCCCGCTCATGGCGTTGGCGGCGCCGGGCCCGCGCGTGGCAAAGCACACACCGGGCTCGCCGGTGATCTTACCCCACGCTTCCGCCATCATCGCGGCGCCGCCTTCCTGGCGGCAGATGATGGTCCTGATGCGGTTTGAATCGTGCAGGCCGTCGAGCGCCGCCAAGAAGCTCTCGCCCGGCACCGTGAACGCCGTGCTGGCGCCGTGCGCCTCGAGCTGATCGACCAGGATCTTGCCGCCGTGGCGCATGCCTCACTCCAGTGCCTTATGCAACTCGTGCCGTTCCGCGATCTCCACGATAGAGGAAAACGCGGGCTCGGCGTCAATGGCCGCAGCAATGCCGGGCGTGCGTGCCTCTCATGCGCCGCGCCTGGCGAGCATGATCACCGGGGCGATCGCTCCGTTCTCGAGATTGGCGAGCATGTTCTGGAACTTCTCGCGCGCAGTGGCACCCATGACGATGTGCAGCCCGAGCGGCGGCGCTCCGCGTGCGGAGCCGGCCAAGCCCTCACGGAAGAAAGCAATGCCGAACGCCGTGCGATCCTCGGTTTCGGCGACCTCGAACCCCGCATCGCGCAGCAGACTTTGCATTTCCTGTGGCGTCGTCAAATGGCTGGTCGCAGGCGTCTCTGCCCACGGAACGGGATACTTGAGCGCGTCTCCCTCGCCCTTCATGACATCGTAGATGCAGAAGGTCGACCCGGGTTCCAGCACCCGCGCCACCTCGCGATAGAGACCGCCACGATCCTTGATGTTCATGGCAACGTGGAACGTGATGGCGGCGTCGAAAGTCCGATCGTCGAAGGGCATCTTGAGCGCGCCCGCCACCCGATACTGCACGCGGTCGCTGAGGCCCGTGAGCCGCGTGAGCTCCTCCGCGGCGGCGATGTATTCCGGCGTCAAGTCAATGCCCGTGACGCGGCACCCTATCGTCGCCGCGACATAGCGGGAAGCGCCGCCGATGCCGCAGCCCACGTCGAGCACGTGGTCTGCGGCGATCAGGCTCATTTTGGCTATGGCATGGATGGTTGCCGCCCGCCCGCCGATGTGAAACTCATCGATGGGGGCGAGCTGCTCGGGCCTGACGCGGTCCGCGCCGACACCCGCCGCCGCCAACGCCTTCAAGATCCGATCTGTGAGATCGGGCACCGCGTAGTGCCGTGCAACCAAGTCATCGAGATCGTCAGCCACCGCATCCTCCCGCAGCTTGTGCGGAGAGTAGCGCGCAAGGAAATCGCCAGCCAGCGGGATAGGCTTCCGGATCACCAATCGGATTCAGCCGAAGCGAAGGTCGGTCGCCCCTCAGGTCGACGGCGGCATGAAGATGCAGATGAGGCGCATCTTGCCGGCATCGCCCGGCAGCATGCAGGCGTGCATGCGATGGTCCTTGGACTCTCTCCTGGGGAAGCTGGCGGGCACCAGCGCGGTGCCATGTTTGGTCGTGACGACCATCACACTGGGACCGGGCGAAACACCGCCGCCTTCGGTAACCGTCGGAGTTGGCACCATCTCGACCTTGTCGACGGGTGCACAGTCCATGTTATGGCAACACTCTAAGGGATACCAGTCGTGCGCCGCTGCGGGCGTAGCCGCCAATAGGATGGCCAGCAACCATTTTCTCGACATAGTGCCTCTCGTCTGTTTTGCCGCTTCGTCTTCACCTCCCCTTGAGTGAGTCCGCCCATTTCCTTCCAACGCACCCGCAACCGCCGCCGTTCCGGCTTGCACGCATTGCCCCCACCGGACTGCAAAAGACGGCAAACCGCGTGCCCCAACCCAACGCAAGCGCACTGCGACAAATTGGTGAAGGCGATACTGGGGTGATTCGCAGCACGCGTCCCAACGCAGCTGTGCTTTGTCGGCCGCAGTGGAAAACAATTGCGATGCCAGCCGCTCTGCCGCTTGCGGAACCGCACGACGAATCGGCAGCGGCCGCCGGCTCTTTGGGCAGCCGGCGCTTCGCGCCGGTCCCGCGGGCGCCGCCGCTCAGAGGTCGAGCACGATGTCGAACGTGCCCTTGAGCGCGCCGGGCTCGACGTCGCCCGCTGCCTGGAGGCGCACGATCAGGCTCTCGCGCGCCCTGGCGCTGCGGATGCCGTTGAGAACTCCGTCGGTCGCGTTTTGCCCCTCGCCGGCGATATACATCTGCGTGGTCAGGCGGCCGGCGCCCGGTGCGTGCACCTTGAAGTGGATGTGGGGCGTGCGGCCGGGATAGGCGACCGGGCGGATGGTGCGGAAATTATAGCGGCCGTCCGCCGCCTCCATGCGTCCGTAACCCTGGAAGGCCGTGTCCCGCCGCTGCAAACCAGGCTGCAGCGGGTGGTGGTAGATGCCGCGCGCATCGCACTGCCAGATTTCCACCATGGCGCCGCGTACGGGCTCGCCCCGCTTGTCGAGAACGCGTCCGGCTAGGTGTGTGACCTGCCCCATGGCCTGCGCCTTCTGCCCCTGCACGCGGACGAGATCGCTGTCCATGTCGGGCGGAAACGACACCGGATAGAAGGGGCCTTCCGTCTGTCCCGGCGTCACGATCAGATGCGAGCTTGCGCTGGCAACATCGGGCAGCGCCGGTGCAACGAGAGCTGCTGTCGCGCCGATGAGCATCGCGCGGCGTTCCAGCGTGACGAGGGGCATGGTGGTGACCTCATATCTGGGAGACCCGTCTGATCTCGCAGGTCGCCTAGCACACCCCGTGGGCCAAACAAATGCGGGTGCGCCGCTGCGTGCAATCATTTTCTCGCGAGGAGCCGGGATTGCGGGCTCATTCGGCGGCGATCCACCAGTCGAGCAGCTTGAGCCCGGCAAAGCCGCCGGCCACGATGGCGGCGAAAGTCACGAAGGATCCGAGCGCCAGGGTTGAGACGCCCGTCACCGCCTGGCCTACCGTGCAGCCAAGGGCCATCACGCCGCCCACGCCCATGAGGGCCGCGCCCAGCAGATTGCGAACCGTGTCGCCGGTGTCCGAGAAGGTCACCAGATGATATCGGCGCATCGCTACGGCCGCCGCGAAGGCGCCGAGCAAGGCGCCGAACACGCTCGCTGCGCCGAACCCCGGCATCGGCGTGGCGGTGAAGAGCGCGAGCCATTGCAGCGCATCGCCGACCGGGCGCACGTAGGTGAGCGAGATCGGCGGCGTGGGCCTGGTTGCCATCTCGTCGTAGGCCAACCCGGTCAACGCCCAACCCGCCACGACCGCGAGCCCGACAGCCAAGCCGGAGACGATGTGGACGGGAGACTTGCGAAAGCGGGCGCTGGCAAAGCAGAAGGCGAGTGCGGCGGCGGCAACGAGGCCCGTCACGATCATGTTGGCGGAGCTGCGGGTCAAGCCGGAGAGGGTGCTCAACACATCGCCGAGACCCTGGGTCGGCGCGGTCGAGGCCGCGAAACTGGTCCACCGCTCAAGGCTCGCGCGCATTGGCGCGATCAGGCCCGCGATCGTCATGAAGGCAACGAGACCGAGCACCATCAGAGTCATCAGCGCCCGCAGGTCGCCGCCGCCCGCGCGCGCCAGGTTGCGGCTCGGACACCCGCCGGCCAGCACCATGCCGACGCCGAACATCGAGCCGCCCGCGACGTGGCCGAACCAGTTGACCGTCGGCGCCAGGTACATCGACCGCTCCAGGGCCACGACACCCCCACCTTGCAGCAGCTTGGCGCCGATGAGCGCGGTGGTGGCCGCGAGGACCCACCCGCGCAGCCGGCGGTAGTCCTTGAAGTTGTAAATGTCGGACAGGGAGCCCATCGCGCAGTAGTTGGTACGATAGACGACGGCGCCGAACACGAAGCCGATGAGAAGGCCGCCGAGCGCCAGGACCAGCGGCGCGTTGTCAGCAAGGATCTCGCGCAACATTGTTGTCCGGTGGGGCCGATGTTCGGCGGTGCTTTTGGCCTGCCTCCCATATAGTGATCCACGGGAAGACACCAGCGGATGCTTCTCCAGCTCCGCGACTCACTCCAAGTGGCAGCGGTGGCAAGATTACCCATCCCGCCCAGCCGGCCCGCATCGGCACCCCGGTTCGTGCACCTAAAGGTGCATTCGGCCTATTCGCTGCTGGAAGGCGCGATCACGATCCCCAGGCTCGCCAAGCTCGCCCTCGCCCATCGCTTTCCTGCCGTCGGCCTCACCGATACCAACAACCTCTTCGGCGCCCTGGAGTTCTCCGACAAGCTCGCCGCCGTGGGCATACAACCCGTCATCGGCTGTACGCTCAAGGTGGACTTCGGGGACCGTCCGCAGGCCAATGCAGGGCTTCAACCCAGCGCCAACCAGGCGCGATCCCGCCCGGCCGGGGCGCTTGCGCTGTTTGCCTACAGCGCAGCCGGCTACCAGAACCTGATGAAGCTCGCCTCGCGCGCCTTCTTCGATCCGGCCGAGGACGAGGAGCCGCACATCGATGTCGAGCGCCTGCGCGCGCTGGGTTCGGGTCTGATCGCCCTGACCGGCGGTCCGGAGGGGCCAATCCACAAGGCCTTGCGCGAGGATCAGAAGGATCTCGCCGTCGAGCGCCTGAGAACGCTTGAGGGGATCTTCGGCAACCGCCTCTACGTGGAGCTCCAGCGCCACGGCCTGCAGCACGAGCACGAAACCGAACCGCAGCTGCTGCAATTCGCCTACGAGCTTGGCATTCCGATCGTCGCCACCAACGAGGTCTACTTCGCCTCTCCCGACGACTACGAGGCCCACGATGCGCTTCTGTGCATCGCCGACGGCAGCTACGTCGTCGAGGACAACCGCCGCCGGGTCTCGCGGGAGCATTCCTTCAAAAGCGCGGACCAGATGGCGGAGCTGTTCGCGGACTTGCCCGAGGCGCTGGCGAGCACCATCGAGATCGCCAGGCGCTGCGCCTTCCGCCCGACGGGTCGCAAGCCGATCCTGCCGCGGTTCGTCAAGGCCGGTGCCGACGTGGGCGAGGGTGAGCTTTCGAAGCTCGAGGCGGCCGAGCTGCGCGCGCAAGCGGAAGCGGGCCTGAAGCAGCGGCTGGCGGCGAACGGCCTGGCGCCGGGTTTCGCCGCCGGGGATTACGCGAAGCGGCTCGGCTACGAGCTCGATGTCATCGCCAAGATGAAGTTCTCCGGCTATTTCCTGATCGTTGCCGACTTCATCAAGTGGGCCAAGGCCAGCGCCATCCCGGTCGGGCCGGGCCGCGGCTCGGGCGCGGGCTCGCTGGTCGCCTGGTCCCTCACCATCACCGACCTCGACCCGCTGCGCTTCGGCCTCATCTTCGAGCGCTTCTTGAACCCCGAGCGCGTGTCGATGCCCGACTTCGACATCGACTTCTGCCAGGATCGCCGCGACGAGGTGATCCGCTACGTGCAGCAGCGCTACGGGACGGACCGCGTGGCGCAGATCATCACCCACGGGAAATTGCAGGCCCGCGCCGTGCTGCGCGACGTCGGCCGCGTACTGCAGATGCCTTACGGGCAGGTCGACCGGCTGTGCAAGCTCGTGCCCGTCAACCCGACCAGCCCCGTGACCCTGGCGCAGGCGATCGAGGGCGAGCCGAAGCTGCAGGAGGCACGCGACAGCGAGCCGGTGGTCGCGCGTCTGCTGGAGATCGCGCAGAAGCTCGAAGGTCTCTACCGCCATGCCTCCACGCATGCCGCCGGCATCGTGATCGGCGACCGGCCGCTCGACGAGCTGGTGCCGCTCTATCGCGACCCCAAGTCGAGCTTCCCGATCACCCAGTTCAACTGGAAGCTGGTCGAGGCGGCGGGCCTCGTGAAGTTCGACTTCCTCGGCCTCAAGACGCTCACCGTGCTGCAGAAGGCTGTCGAGCTGATCCGGCGCGGCCGCGGTGTTGCCATCGATCTCGCCAAGGTGCCGCTCGACGACCGCAAGACCTACGACATGCTGGCCAGGGCCGATGCGGTCGGCGTGTTCCAGATGGAAGGCACCGGCATGCGCGACAGCCTCAAGCGGTTGAAGCCCGACCGCATCGAGGACCTGATCGCCATGGTGGCGCTCTACCGCCCCGGCCCGATGGACAGCATCCCCACATACATCAACAGGAAGCACGGCGTGGAGGAGGTCGACTACCTTCATCCCCTGCTCGAACCGATCCTGAAGGAGACCTACGGCGTCATCGTCTATCAGGAGCAGGTCATCAAGATCGCCCAGGTGATGGCCGGCTACTCGCTCGGCCAGGCCGACATCCTTCGCAAGGCCATGGGCAAGAAGGACAAGGCCATGATGGCCAAGCAGCAGGCCGAGTTCGTCGCCGGCGCGGTCAAGAAGGGCGTCAGGAAGGACGACGCGGCCTACATCTTCGAGCTGATCGATAAGTTCTCGGGCTACGGCTTCAACAAGTGCCACTCGGCGCCCTACGCGCTCTTGAGCTACCAGACCGCCTATCTAAAAGCCAACTTCCGGGAGGAGTTCCTGGCCGCATCGATGACGCTCGATGCCGGCAACACGGACAAGCTCGCGATGTTCGCGTCGGAGGCGGTGAAATCGGGCATCGCCATCCTGCCGCCCTGCATCAACGCCTCCGAGGTCGACTTCATCGCCGGCGAGGGCACGATCCGCTATTCCCTCGCCGCCCTCAAGAACATCGGCGCGCAGGCCGTCGGGAGCCTGGTCGCCGAGCGCTCGGCCAACGGCCCCTTCAAGAACCTCTCCGATTTCGCGGGGCGCAGCGATCCCCGGGCCCTCAACAAACGCGCGCTCGAAACGCTCGGCGCGGCCGGCGCCTTCGACGTGCTGGAGCGCAGCCGGGCGCTCGTGCACGGCAACGTCGAGGCGATGCTGGCCTTCGCCAATCGCACGGCCGACGACGCGGCGCAGGGCACAGGCGACCTGTTCGGCGGTGGCGGGGAAGCGCCGGCGCAGATGGATGTCCGCCCGGCGAAGCCCTGGCCGCCCATGGAGCGGCTGCAGCAGGAGTTCGACGCCGTCGGCTTCTTCCTCTCCGGCCACCCCCTCGACGCCTACGCGCCCGCCCTCGCCAAGCTCGGCGTCATGCCCTACGCGGAGTTGGAGGCGCGGGCGGAGCGGGGCAACGTTGCCGGCCGGCTCGCTGGCGTCGTCGTGTCGGCGCGCGAGCGCAAGTCGCAGAAGGGCAACAAGTTCGCCTTCGCCATGTTCTCCGAGCCCACCGGCCAGTTCGAGGCCGTGATCTTCTCCGAGACTCTGGCGCAGAGCCGGGACCTGCTCGAGCCGGGAACCCCCGTGCTCGTGACGGTCGAGGGCGAACGCGATGGCGATACGCTCAAGCTGCGCGCTCAAACCATCGAGTCCCTCGACAAGGCCGCGGAGGGCGTGCAGAAGGGCGTCAAGGTCGTGCTCGACGGCAAGTGTGTCGAACGTAGCCGCGCCCCCCTCGATGAGCTGAGTGGCCTCCTCAAGCCCGGCGGCAGAGGCACTGTGTGTCTCAGCATGTCCCTTGCCGACGCAGGTCGCGAAGTGGAGATCGCCTTCCCCGGCCACTTCGACGTCTCCCCTGCGCAAAAGGGCGCCATCTCCACCGTGCCCGGCGTGATCGAGGTGATCGACGTGTAGCGCGCCTTCTTCGGGGGCCGGCTGACCCAATCCCAACATGTATTTTACGGGATTTGCAATTTTATCGGAATTTACATATGTTGCGCAAATAATATGAGAGATACCCATGCGAGAGATGCCCATGAGTGACAGCAAAGCGATAGAGGCGGTTGCCGCATCCGAGTTCGCCCGCAACTTCGGCGAATACAAGCTCAAGGCACAAAGGGGTGCTGTGCCCGTGTCGAGCCACGGGAAGATCGCCGGCTATTTCATCGCCGCGGACGAGTATGAGGACTACATGCGCTACAAGGCCCAGCGCCGAAGCTTTGCGACCGCGGAGCTTCCGGCGGACAAGGTCAAGGCGATCGCCGAAACGCGCATGCATCCCCGGCACAGGAAGCTCAACGCCATGCTCGGCCGAAACAAAGGCTGATCATGGCGATCCCCGCCCCTGAGCCGGGCCTGGTGATCAACTATGCTTATCTCTGGCACCACGAGCACGAGGCGGGCCGGGAGGAAGGCCGCAAGGACCGCTCGAGCGTGATCGTCCTGTGTGTCGACGGGGCGCCGGCCGGCACGACGATCGTCACCGTGCTGCCGATCACGCACGTGGCGCCCAAAGCCAAGGGCGAAGGCGTCGAGATCCCGCCAGCCGTCAAGCGCCTCCTCGGCCTTGACGATCAGCCGTCCTGGGTATTGATCTCAGAGGGCAACGAGTTCGTGTGGCCCGGCTACGACCTGAGAAAGCGCCACAGGGGCGGCGGCTATTCCTACGGCTTCCTCCCGCCCCGCCTCTTCGATCGCATTGTCAGGGCCTTCGTGGACTGGCACGGCGCTCATCGCGGGCGCCTGGTGCCGCGTGATTGAGAGGCCAGACGCACGACGGCGCCCTTCCGGGCGGGCGAGATGTCGAAGCGGCCGGGGAGCGCTATCCCCAGTTGGCGGCCGGCGTCGGCGAGGGCCAGACTCAGGCATACCGTGCCCTTACCGTTCGGCTTGAGCCCTCAGCTCATCGAGGGGGCCGCTACCCCTCGATGTCTTGCCGGAGGCGCACTCGTTGCTGTTCGCCCGGTCGGGGAGCCGGCGCCTGCTCCTCATGATGAAAATGCATCAGGCCTGTCGGAATCGCGTTGCGATGGGAAACGGGGGTTGCCCTGAAGGCTTGCACGTCGCAGCATGAGGATGTCGAGCGGACGGCCGGTCATCGGCCGGGTCCGGATGTCTCGGTTTGTTTCATATTGGAGGAGTTCATGCAGTATTTCCGAACCGCGATCGCAGTCGCCATGTTGGCTCTTTGCGCGCCGGCTGCGATGGCCGGGTGGGCGCTGGATGCCATGCACGGCGCATGGTCGGAGCGTCCTTCGTGCGATAGCCCGGGCAGGTGGGACGTGTTCGGCGATCGGATCCAGTTCGCTTGGCCGGGACGTCCCGTGGACGTGGAAAGGGTGATTTCGGAGAGAGACAACACTATCGAGACGATTGGAGTAAGCCCGGAAATCATGGGACGACGATATACGTACGTGGTCGGCTTCGACCGGCAGTCGGTCTTGATCGTAGATCACTCCCAAGGGACCGAGGAGCTTGTGAGGCGCTGCTGACCCGACTGGGGCGCGGAGGCGGCGATAGCTTTGCGGTGGACGAGATTGCGTCGAAGCTCAGTGGGCCCGCTCCCTGAGCGATACCCTCAGCACCAGGTATCCCAGCCCGGCTGAAAGCAGTGAGCCGGCCAGCACGCCGACGGCAAACGCGATGTCGGTGGCAGCCGGAATGGCCCAGCCCCTAAGTGCCGTCGCATCGCCCGCATTGATGGCAACATAGGCGGCCGCGGGGACGAGCATGCCGCCCACCGCCGCCACGGCCGGCAGCACGGCCTGGCCGAAGCTCGACAGCTCGCCCCGCAACAGCTCGCGCTTGAGCTCCAACCCCACCAGGAAAAAGAACACCGCCATCAGGCCGTCGTTGATCCACAACAGCAGGGGCTTGTCGAGGCCGAGCGGGACCACCCGCACACCCACAGGTATGTGGAGGAAGCCGTCGTAGAGGGGCGCGAGGGACGAGTTGCTGGCGAGCAGCGCCGCCAGCGCCGCCACCACCAGCACCAGGCTGCCGGCGGCCTCGTGGTGGAGGAAGGCCAGTGCGCCTTTGAGGTTGCTGCGAACGTCAGGAACGGGTGTCATGGTGCTGCGCCAGCAGGCGGTTGTGTCGGTCAGCGCGATGCATCGGAGGGGGACCATGAAGTTCGGCGTGTTCGAGCATATGGACGACAGCGGCGTACCGCTGGGCCAGCAGATCGAGAATCGCATGAAACTGGTCGAGGCCTACGACCGATTCGGTTTCTATGCCTACCACCTCGCCGAGCACCACGGCACGCCGCTGGGGCTCGCTCCGTCGCCGGGCCTCATCATGGCCGCGGTGGCGCAGCGAACCAAACGGCTCAGATTCGGGCCGCTGGTGTATCTGCTGCCGCTCTATCATCCGCTTCGACTGATCGAGGAGATCTGCATGCTCGACCAGATGAGCGGGGGCCGCCTGGAGGTGGGCGTCGGGCGGGGTGTGTCGCCAATCGAGGTCGGCTTCTTCGGCGTCGACCCGGCCAACGGCGCGCGCCAGTTCCCGGAAGCCCTGCGCGTCATCAAGCAGGGCTTGACTTCCGACGTCCTCACCTTCGAGGGCGAGTTCTACAGCTTCAAGGGCGTGCCGATGGTGCTGAAGCCGGTGCAGAAGCCGCATCCGCCGCTCTGGTACGGCGTCACCAGCCCCGAGGCATCGGTGTGGGCGGCGGTGGAGAAGGCCAACATCGCCACCCTG
>Ga0247727_10008204_pt1 | contig 19490 bp, 15 predicted proteins | sample WisWelCaveWW1625_FD_202498 | JGI IMG/M metagenome (GOLD analysis project Ga0247727, IMG submission 202498) | Biofilm microbial communities from Wishing Well Cave, Virginia, United States - WW16-25 | ecosystem: Environmental > Aquatic > Deep subsurface > Groundwater > Cave microbial mat | place... | reverse complement strand
ATGAAATAGATCAACTCCATCATCCCCTTGCCTAAATTTTGGAAACATCGCATCGCAATCACTTTTAGTTCCTGAGGGTCCTTGTCTTGACCAAACGCTATCTGTAAACTTTCCTGGGCGATCTTGCGCTGGCGGATGATAAAACAAAAACCGATCGCGAGAAAAAAATGTGTAATCCAGCAAAACATCCGGTAGGGTAATTTATTAATAAACCAGGTCGAACTCTTTAAGCCCACTCTGGCCATGGCCCTTTTGAAAACTTTGATTCGATCGCGGATGTTCATAGCAACATTGTCCCACTATCGTCATTGCTTCATCCCGCCACTGGCGGGGGCTCGCCATGACTTAAACTTTTTACAGAATACCCAATATCGCATTGATCTCTTGCAGTAATCTCGGGAAGTCTACCGGCTTGGTGATGTGAGTCACGCCGCCAACCGCCATCTCCGCTCGAATATCATCCGGTGAATTCTTCGCGGTTAAAAAAAACACTGGAATATTTTTCGTTTTGGGATTATCTTTAAGCCGTATACAGACATCCCGCCCCTTAATCCCGGGGAGGATAACATCCAAAAGAATCAGATCAGGTTTTTTGGCCTCGGCTTCCATTAACCCACGCTCGCCGGTCAAAGCGGTGACCACGTCAAATCCACGCATATGAAGATTAGTTTTAAGCATCGCTACGAATCCCTGATCATCATCAATGACTAAAATTTTCTTACCCAACCAATGGATGGCTTCATCAAAACGAGCCGAGACAATCGGATTAAAGAGATAACTCACGGTAAAAATTGCCGGAAGAATAAAAATAAAGAAAAAGTCCATCAGATTACGCGCATCAGACTTGAGCATCGCGGCAACCAAAAAAAGGCTCAAGCCCACCCCTACCCAGATGATCATTAAATAAACATACAAAATCCTTGCCCAATTTTTTAACTTCATAACCGCTATGCCGGCCAAAATTAAACTGACGGCGTAGATCAACGGCAAAATCAAAAAAGGAATTCCCTGAGTCATAAAAAGAGTCATGCTTTGTAAAATAATTAACGCAATGACAATCGCGACCGCTCCACAGACATTGACCTCCACTAATCTTTTATGCATGTCTTCTCCTCCACTTTTTAGGGTTAATCATCCCCCCTAGTATAACGCCAAAACATAAATATGTAAAAATGTCTCCGTATTTTGTATAAAAAGTTTGTTCACTGTTCAAAGAAATTTCCTCAACGGCATACCCCGGGACATACGTTTTTCTTTGACGGCGGTCCTGGACATAACGGGTGACCTCCCCGAAACGGTTAATAAAACAACTCACCCCCGTATTAGCCGCCCGGATCAGACCGCGGCGGTTTTCAATCGTTCGAAAAACCGAGACCTGCAGATGCAGAAACGGCGCGTTGGTATCTAGAAACCACGCGTCATTGGTAACATTCACAAAGAGATTGGACCCCTCCCGGGCAAATCCCCGGGACAACTCCGGCACTGTGTCCTCGAAACAAATCAGAGTGTTGAGAAATTGCGTCGGGACCCGGTCCCGATCACCGATCGGCGGTGAGGCTGGAAACAGCGTGTATTTTTTCCCAGCGGTAAAATCACCAATTGGGACGATGCCTGAAAGGAACGGCAGGATAGTTCTTAACGGAATGTATTCCCCAAACGGAACCAGATGCAATTTGTCGTAACGTTGGAGCACTTCTCCCCGGGCGGAAATCAACATCGCCGAATTAAAATAATCCTCGCCATCGCGCACGACCAAACCCAGCAATAATGGAATCCTCATTTCCACCACGAATTTTTTAAGCTCTTCAAACAATTCCGGCGTTTCCCAAATATAACCCGGAAAGGCTGTCTCCGGCCAGATCACCAAGTCCGGCTTTTCTTTGGCGGCCTCACGGGTCAAAATCGCCTGCCGCTCCATAATCGAATTATGAAACGCCGGATTCCATTTCATTGATTGAGGGATATTCGCTTGAATAACGGCGACCTTAATCTTCGGCGGGCGTTCGACCTCCCTTAAATGAACAAAACCGTACACCTGACTGCCGAGCAGGAAACAAAAAACAATGATGGCTGAAATTTTAAATTCTTTTCTTCGTTCAGGAGAATCATTCTCTTTGAAATTGAAAAGCTCTTTTAAAAAAACATTCATCATCATAATCAAAAAGGAAACGCCATACATTCCCGTCACATCCGCCATCTGAATAAGTCCAAGATTCTTATATTGCGAATGCGCCAGGCTCACCCAGCCAAAACCCGTCATCAAATGCCCGCGGATGAATTCTAAAATAACCCATGCCGCCGGCAGTAAAAATATTTTATGAATGAGTCTCTTTGGCGCCCACAGAACATAGATAAAGGCGAATAAAGCGAGATAAACGGCAAGATATAAAACCAAAAGAATTGCGCCCGGAAAAGTCACATGAATAAACCAATACAGAGTTCCGGCAAAGAAAACAATTCCCGAGAGGTAACCTAAAAAAAAGGCATCGCGGGGGCGCTGGCCATCTAAAGCCCAAAAGAAAGGAATAAAACAAATCCAGGCTAAAGCGGAGAGCTCAAGACGAGGGAACGAGGCAATCAGTAAAACCGCTGCGACAAGACAGAGATATATTTTTTTCAACTTCCACAACACTTCTTGTATTTTTTACCACTGCCGCACGGACAAGGATCATTACGCCCGACTTTGGCGGTTGGTTTATGATAGGGATCTGGCGCCGAGGCTTGTTCTTTATCGCCCGCGCCTTCGCCTGATCCGGGAGCGAATTGACTGGCGACTTGAGATAAACTCGTGAATTCATTATGAACAAATTGCTGCGGGATGGAACTGAATACCCCACGGGGTTTTTCTTTTTCATTGACCGCTTGAACCTTGAAGACGGTTTCCACTACCTCTTCATAAATGGAGGCATGCATCGCCTGAAACATGTTAAAAGCTTCCCGTTGATATTCAACTAATGGATCCCTCTGCCCATAGGCCCTTAAATTGATCCCCTCTTTAAGTTGATCCATGGCATAAAGATGATCTTTCCACTTGGTATCAATATTCTGCAAAATGATCATCCGCTCCAGATACCGGATTTGCTCGGTGCCGATGGCCTTTTCCTTTTGTTCATACATCTCCAAAAGGGCATTTAAGACAAAATCTTTGATTTGTTCTTGGGACATAGTACTAAATTCTTCTCGCTTGGAACTAATATCTAAACCGAAATTCGTTTTTAAAAGAAGGATCAAACCTTCCGCATCCCAGTTAGCCTCGCCTGTCTCGGAGGATAAAAACTGCTGCACCTTGCCAGCAACGAAATCGTTGATACCATCGAGGATAATTTCTTTAGTCCCTTCTCCCTCCAAGATCGACCGGCGCAAAGTATAAATCACTTCCCTTTGCTTGTTCATGACATTATCGAAATCCAGGAGGTGCTTACGGATTTCAAAGTTATGATTCTCGACTCTTTTTTGGGCAACCTCAATAGCGCGGCTGACTAAAGGATGTTCAATGACCTGGCCTTCTTCCATGCCAAGCTTATCCATGATCATCATGATCCGATCCGAGCCAAACAAACGCATCAATTCATCCTGCAAGGAAACGTAAAAACGCGATGACCCCGGGTCGCCCTGTCTTCCCGAACGGCCTCTGAGCTGATTGTCGATACGCCGCGATTCATGCCGGCTTGTCCCCAGCACATGAAGACCACCTGCCTGAACCACCTTTTCATGTTCTTCCTGAACCTGTTTCCTGAACTGCGTCAAAAATTCCGTATATTTTTTTTGCTGCTCTGGCGCGTCCTCATCCTCTTTAGCCTTTTGCTTTAAAAGATTCTTGGCGAGAAACTCGGCGTTGCCGCCTAATAAAATATCCGTACCGCGTCCGGCCATGTTGGTGGCAATGGTCACGGCCTTGTGCCGGCCGGCCTGCGCGACAATCTGGGCTTCCAGATCATGATATTTGGCATTCAAAACCTGATGCGTGACCCCACGGCGTTTCAATAATTCGGATAAGAATTCAGACTTTTCAATCGAGACCGTTCCCACCAAAACCGGCTGACCCTGCTGATGTAGCTGCGCGATCTCCTCAACGACCGCGCTAAACTTTTCCCGCTCGGTCTTATAAATGCAATCGGGATGATTCTTGCGGATCAAAATCTTGTTGGAAGGGATGACCACGCAATCCAATTCATAAATCTGTTTAAACTCATTGGCCTCGGTGTACGCGGTCCCGGTCATCCCGGCGAGTTTCTCATACATCCGAAAATAATTTTGGAACGTAATCGTCGCCAGGGTTTGATTCTCGCGTTCGATCTTTATTCCTTCTTTCGCCTCCACCGCCTGATGCAAGCCATCGGACCAGCGCCGGCCCGGCATCATGCGCCCCGTGAATTCATCCACAATAATTACTTTGCCGTCCCGGATCACGTAGTCCACGTCAACATGAAAAAATTCTTTGGCCCTTAAGGCCTGTAAAACATGATGGCGATATTCAATGGTTTCCATTTCATGCAAATTCTTTACCCCAAAAAGCCGCGCGGATTTTTCTTCTCCCTGTTCCGTTAAGGAAATCGCCTTACTCTTCTCATCCGCGACATAATCAAAACCTTTCGTCAAGTCTTCGCCCTTATGCTTGGCATCGATCTCTTCTTTCTCCGTAATCCGCCGTCCCGTTAACTGTTTGGAAATATTATTCGCGGTGTAATATTTATCGGTTGATTCTTCCGCGGGCCCGGAAATAATCAAAGGCGTCCTAGCCTCGTCAATGAGAATGCTGTCCACCTCATCGACAACGGCATAATGATGCCCGCGCTGGACCATTTCTTCTTTAAAGGTCACCATGTTATCGCGCAGATAATCAAAACCAAATTCATTGTTGGTGCCGTACGTAATATCGCAGGCATAGGCTTCTTGCCGGGCCGAAGGCGGGATATCATGCTGAATGACACCGACCGTCAATCCTAAAAATTCATAAACCGGCCCCATCCATTCGCGGTCGCGGCGGGCGAGATAATCATTGACCGTGACCACATGAACCCCCTGTCCGACAAGGGCGTTCAGATATACCGGCAACGTGGCTACCAGCGTTTTTCCTTCACCGGTCGCCATTTCCGCGATTCTCCCTTCGTGAAGGACCATGCCGCCGACCAACTGTGTATCAAAATGCCGCATATTGACAACCCGCCGGCCAACCTCGCGGACAACCCCAAAGGCCTCGGGTAAGATTTCTTTGAGGATATTCTCCCGGGCTTTGCTTAAAGCCTCGCTGGCATTATTAATTTCATTGGTGAGATTTTCTCTTTCTTCCGGGAGGGCTTTCCTTAAAAGAGTCTCTACCCTTTTTAATTCTTCCTGCGCAGGTGAAACGGCATGTTGAATTTTCAAACGGAATTGATTGGTCTTATCTTTTAATTGAGCGTCTAACAACTGGCTGATTTGAGGTTCTAAAGCATTGATTTTAGCGACAACCGCGCACATCCTTTTAATAATGCTTACCGAAGGCAAGGGGATATCTTTGGGCACATGGACATTGACCTTGGGCGTTAAATGGTCAATGAACTTCTGGGCCTGATTTACCGACGTCTCTCGAACTAAAAAATCGAACATATTATTCTTTCTTCATCTTCAAGAACGCTTCAATAAACATATTGATGTCCCCATCCATGACCCTCTGGACATCACCGGTTTCAACATCCGTCCGATGATCTTTCACTAATGAATAGGGATGCATGACATAAGACCGGATCTGACTGCCCCACTCAATCTTCATTTTCTCGCCGTACTCGGAGGCCATGCGTTCTTCCTGCTGGCGGTGTTTCAGTTCATAAAGCCTGGCCCGCAAAACCTTCATGGCCGTTTGCCGATTCTGTAATTGGGACCGTTCATTTTGGCATTGAACGACAATGCCAGTGGGATTATGCGTGATGCGCACGGCCGAATCCGTGGTATTCACGCTTTGTCCTCCCGGTCCGGATGAGCGAAAAATATCAATCCGCAAATCATCCGTATTGATTTCCACTTCAATATCTTCCTCGATTTCCGGGATAACATCCACGGAGGCAAACGAGGTGTGCCGTCTTTTATTCGAATCAAATGGCGAGATCCTGACTAAACGATGAACTCCTTTTTCCGATTTTAGCAGTCCATAGACCATGTTCCCTTCCAGGCGCAGGGTCACATTCTTGATCCCCGCTTCTTCTCCGGGAAGAATATCCAAGGTTTCTACTTTGCACTCTTTACTGTCGCCCCAACGCTTATACAGCCGCAGCAGCATATTCGCCCAATCGCAGGACTCTGTTCCGCCCGCCCCGGCATTAATACTTAAAATCGCGTTACAGCGATCGAATTCCCCGCCTAAAATAGCCTGGATTTCCAGGCCATTGACTTCCATCTCAAGAATTTTAAGGTCTCGATTGATCTGTTCCAAAAAGGCGGGATCATCCGAAGAAATCTCCGCCAGATCCTTAAGATCGGTGAGTTTCTCCAAACTTTTTTGAAAAGGGTCGACTATCCCTTTTAAAACCTTTAATTCCTTCATCAACTTATTCGAAGCGGCATTGTCATTCCAGAAAGCCGGCGCGGACATCCGCTCCTGGATGGCGGCTATCTCATTTGTCTTTTGGAGTAGATCAAAGAAACCCCCTGAGGTGTTGCAGTTTCACCTCGAGATTTTCAATCGATTTTTTAATAATATCGAGCATCTGATTATTATTTAAAAAAAAATAAATATACCCCAATTCTCCCTGCAGGCAGGCTTTATAACCCCAATTTATTAAAGATGCAAAAAAATAAGTGTATATTGGCGGGTATTATAACATAAACCTCTTGAATTACAATGTTGCGGGAGATAAAATGTGACCGTCCTTCAGTTTACCGGGATAGGCGTTTGATACCGCGTAGTTCGAGGTCAAATTCGTCTTTGCTGTCGGCAACGTTGCGGGCGTCCTCTTCGGCCACAAGTCCGTCCTGGACAAGTTTCACCAAAGATTGTTTAAATGATCTCATGCCGAATAATTCGCCTTCATCAATAAAAGACTGGATTTGAGTGATATTGCCTTCGCGGACCAACCGGGCAATCGTGGGGGTGACAACCATGGCTTCATAAGCTGGGATACGGCCTTGACCGTCTTTGCGCGACAATAAGCGTAACGAAAGGACTCCTTTTAACAGTAAAGAGAGCTGCATGCGGACCTCTCCATGCAAATGCGGCGGGAAAAAATTAACGATGCGTTCAATGGTTTGAATGGAATTAATCGTATGAAATGTCGACATCACCAAAACGCCCAATTCAGCCGCTGAAATCGCCGCTTTCATCGTGTCCGTATCGCGGATGGTGCCGATGTAAATAATATCAGGGCTCTGCTGGGTGACGTGTTTCAAGGCCATCGGGTATGAAGCGACGTCTAAACCTAATTCGCGCTGATTGATAATACTTTTTTTGTCTTTGAACAAAAATTCAATGGGATCTTCAATGGTCACCACATGTTTCTCTTTATTACTGTTAATATAATCGACCATGCTGGCGATGGAAGTAGATTTTCCGCTTCCCGCCGGGCCGCAAACCAAAACCAGCCCCCTGGCCTCATGACAAAATTGCTTGCACAAATCCTTCGGAAGATTTAATTCTTCAAAAGTGCTGACTTTATCCGTCACATAACGGGCGACTAAGGCCGGGGTCCCCCGCTGAGTGAAAAGATTGATCCGAAAGCGTCCCACTCCAGGTTGAACGTAAATAAAATCAATATCAAAATTCTTGGCGTAATATTCCCGCTTCATTTCATCATCAAGCAAAAAATCTTTAACGGCCCACATTCCCTCTCGGGAAATAATTTGATTCTCAATAACCTGGATCTTGCCGTTAACACGCGCGTGCGGCGCGGCATTGATGCGTAAAAACAAATCCGACGCGCCGAAGGCCACCATTTTCTCAAATATCTGTTCGATTTTCAGACCAGCCACGTTTGTTTCCTTCCCTTTATTAAATAATTCCCGTTACAATTGGTCATTCTACACTACACTCTTCTTATAACGCAAAGCTATTCTACATTTTTTGTGTTTTTTGCAAACGTCTTTTTACTGCGCAGCTGGCGATGATACGATACCGCAAAACGATGCGCCTCGTCACGGATACGCTGCAATAATTTTAGCCCTAAAGAATCATACGACAAAATCACTGAAAACCGTTTATGCGGGAGGAATACTTCTTCCTGCCTCTTCGCCAGCGAAATGACCGGGATGTTTAACTCAAGGTTGTCCAGCTCTCCTTTGGCGCTCGACAATTGCCCCTTACCGCCGTCGATGACAATCAAATCCGGAAACAACAATTTTTCCTCCTTCAATCTTCGGTATCTGCGGTGAACCACCTCCGCAATCATTTTAAAATCATCAATGCCCTCAACCGTGCGGATCCGAAACCGACGGTAATTGCCTTTATCGGGTTTGCCATTCAAAAACGATACCATGGAACCTACCGCTTGATTGCCCATGATATTGGAAATATCAAAGGCCTCGATTCTTTCCGGCTTGCGCGGAAGATTTAAGACCCGCTGTAATTGCTCCGCCTCTTTATAATAATTAATATCTTTTGTCCCTGAATACAAAGCGCCAATGGCCCGGATCTGGTCTCGGATCCTGGCTGCCTCCTCAAACCGCTTATCTTTCGCCATGGCCTCCATGTCATCACGCAAATTTTTATGCAATTCATCTTTCTCCCCTTCCAAAATCAAACAGACATTACGGATAATCTTGGTGTATTGCGGACGGTCAATATTCCTAATGCATGGCGCATCACAAAGACCGATATGATAGTCCAGACAGGCTTTTTGCGGAAATGGCTGACAGGTGCGAAAATGAAAAATCCGTCGGATAATTCCCAAGGCTTCCCGAATTAACTGAGCATTCACATAAGGACCATAAAATTTTGACTTTGATTTCCCCGAAGCTTCTTTGGCGAGGGCATTTTTTGTACTCGGACGGACAACTGATATCCGAGGGAATTCTTCTTTGGTGATTTCGATGAACGGATAACTTTTATCATCACGCAGCTCCACATTGTATTTCGGCTGATATTGCTTGATCAGACTGGATTCTAAGATCAAGGCCTCAGCTTCACTGCCTGTCAGGATATAATCGATATCCGAAATCTCAGAAACAAGTAAATCCACCTTGGAAAGCTCCCCTCTTTCTTTGTGGAAATACGACTGCACGCGTTTACGCAATGAAACCGCTTTGCCGATGTAAATCACCTTGGACTGTTTATCTTTCATTAGATAAACGCCGCTGGTTAAAGGAAGGCTTTTTATTTTCTCCTTAAGATCCATTGATAAACATCTCTCATATGATCAACTTTCAGAACAAAGCAGGCCGCGATAAAAATCAGAAATCCGCCGGCACTCACTAAAATTAACCGGACGACTTCGCTGAGCATAATCAAATGGTCCCAGGCAAACACAATACTGGCCCCCATAATAATTGCCGCCAGCAAAACCTTGAGCAAGAATCTTCCGATATTCTCCGACAGACCGCCTAATTTTCGATTCAGCCAATAAAAAAGCATTGAAAAGTTAACAGTAGCCGAGATCGCGCTGGCCATCGCAATCCCGCCAACCTTAAAAGGTTTAAGCAAAAGGATATTAAGGATAATGCTTAAAACCAGAGTCAACACTCCCATCTTAACCGGGGTTGTTGTATCCTGCAGGGAATGAAACGCCGTCACCAAAATCCTCGAACCACCGAAACTAATTAATCCAATCGCGTAGAAAAAAAGCGCCAGCGCCGTAATGCTGGTTGAATAGCTGGTAAACTCACCGCGCTCAAAAGTGACCCGGATAATCGGCTCGGGCAAAGACAACAATAAAACACTAAACGGCAAAAGGATCAAAAAAATACCCTTGATCGAGAACGTCAAAGTTTTCTTAAACTGTTCCATATCGTTCTGGGCCGTTAAGGTCGATAAAGTCGGCAACATCACCGAGGCCAAGGCCGCGCCAAAAACCCCTAAAGGAAATTGTACAATGCGGTTGGCAAAATAGATCGCCGCGATACCGCCGACACCGACAATAAATGACAAAGAAGCGCAAAACGTATCCACCAAAACATTAAGCTGGTAAACCCCCGAGCCAAACAATCGGGGTAGAAGTAATTTACCGACTTTATTGACCCCGGGATGATTTAAGGAAATGGGCTTTTCGAATTTGAGGCCATGCGCGAGCAAAGGTTTGATTTGAACCAAGAGCTGGGCAATACCGCCGATAACAACGCCAATGGCCAGGCCATAGACCGGTTCCTCCATCCCAGCACTCACCAAGGCGCTGATGATAAAAGCGATATTCAACAAACACGGACTAAACGCCGGGATAGCAAAAGAACGAAAGGTGTACAATATTCCCGTGCTGTAAGCCGTCAATCCGATAAAAACAAGATAGGGAAACATAATCCGGGTTAAAGAAACCGCCAGATTAAATTTCTGCTGATCCTCCACAAAACCCGGGGCCATCACCCGGATTATCGCCGGAGTGAACATGATCCCCAAGAGAACAATCAAGATTAAAAGCATCGTGGAAAGGACCAAAAGAGTGCTGACAAATTGTCTTAACTGAACATTATCTTTCTTTTCAACATACTCTGAAAAGACCGGCACAACCGCGGCATTGGCCGCCCCCTCTCCCACAATATCCCGAAACAAATTCGGAATACGCAAAGCCACAAAAAAAGTATCCGCCTTGATCCCCGTGCCCAGCATATGCGCCAGGATAATGTCGCGAAAGAACCCTAAAATACGGGAACTCAAGGTCCCAAGTGAAATAATGGAAGTGGATTTGATGATGTTCCGTTTGGAGGTAGGCGAAGATTTATTAGTTGACATTAATTTTGCTCTCTGCTATATTGGGCCCCTGTTGACTTCCCATTAAAATATTATTGTCGTCAACACTGCCTGTTTTCCTTAAATTATTTCTGATAGAGAAAACAGGAACTGAAAGAAAGGAGCATTACTTTGCCACAACGTCTTACCGCTATTAAATCGCTACGCATCAATCAGAAAAGGCATAACAGCAATCTTCAGATAAAAACGGACCTTCGCAAGACCATCAAAAAATTTAAGGCCTTGCTTGACCAAAAAAACCTGGAAGAAGCGAAATCTGTTTTAAAAATTGTCTATAAAAAGATTGATAAGGCCGTTAAGCGCAATATTCTGCACAGAAATACCGCCGCCCGCCGCAAGTCTCTCTTTAGCCGGCTTCTAACGAGCAAAGCTTAATCACCAATAATTCCAAAGCATATTCCGGCCTTAAGCGGCTTCGTTTGATATTTAAATCGGCTTCTTGCAAAGCCCGCAAACCCTGTTTAAATCGTGCGGCCGACATTTTGTCCCTCGATTTTTTCCAAAACCACACCAGCCCACCCATCAACTGCAAAGGATATTCCCCTCTATCCAATAAATTTGATAGTATTTTTAACGACTCAACTTTCCGCTGTGTGCCAATCGTCCGGGTGAGATTAAAAACATTCAATTCCTCTTTTTGCTGAAAATGGCAAACTTTGGCATACCGCGCTAAACCTTTAACCAGGGCATCCTCTTCTCTCCATTCATCAGAATCAAGGATCATAGTCGTTGGGCTGTATGGTTTAGTGACGAACTCTTTGATGAGTTCTTTATTATGCGGGGTGAGTTTATGACACTGGCGCAGGACAACTAACCGTTCTTTGGCCATGGCCGGCAGGGTCACGAGAGTTTTTTTAAAAACTTCAGAATCGAGATGATGGGCGTGCAGAATTTCGTAGTCAAAGGAAAGGGCGTCCTCGGAGGGAAAAATCTTTTTTCTTATCTCGTTGATCTTTTGGTCTTTGGCTGGCGCATCCTCACCCAAAAAGAGATAAATCATACATTACCAATTTTCTATAGTCCGTTCTACCACCCGGCGGGCTAAATCCACGACAGCCTTTTCCACCGCGGCCTCTTCCGTCGTCGACAGGGCCCCGCTCGTAAAATAGGTCGTCTCTCCAACAAAATAGGGTTCTGACCAGATAGGTTCATCCTCCTTGGCTGGATCCCAGAGACTCATAGAGACAATAATATTGATGCGGTATTCCTGAACTTCATTGCTTTCATCATAGCGAAGCGGATGGCGCTCATAGCGAATGAGTTCACCTTTTAGGATAACATCCGCGGTATCTTCGGTCACTATTTTCAGATTACCATCGAAGAGGAATCGGTTGACAATGGCATTGGTGGCTTTGACTTCTAAAAGCGGTAAATAAATATTCCGCTGTTTCGCTTCTCCGTAGGAAATCTTATTCTTAAAAGGGGCGACATAGATCTTTTTAACCTTGCCCAAGGCAACCGAATGCGTCGAATAACCACATCCCACCATCAACAGCGTCGAAAGGCACAGCACCGATAAACTTTTTAATATCCGTTTCATTATGGCGTTTTCTTCTCTTTTAAATCTAATTCCCTTAATTTTTCTACCGCCTTGGTCGCTAAGGGACTGAAGGCGTATTCCTTAATAATGGTATCGTAATAAACCCGCGCGGCTTTATAATTCTTTTGTTTTTCATAAAACCGCGCGATCAAAAAATTATTCTCAGCCTCTTTTTCTTTGAGAACGTTAATGTGCTCTTTGGCCTTATCCGACAGTTCGGCATCGGGATAAAGAGTAACAAATTCCTTGAACTCTTCAACGGCGGATTTGGTCACATTCTGGTCATATTCGGCCGGGGTTGAGCGCTGGGAATCTACCAGAGCAATCTGATATTTAGCGGCCTTGACCCATTCGCTGTCGGGATAATCGTTGATGACCTTTTCGAACTCATCGCGGGATTCCTGGAACATCCCTTTCTCCTGCAAGTAAAGACCAATCTTGTATTGTGACGGCGCGGCCAGTTTGCCGTATGGGGCATTCTTAATCACCGTGCGAAAGACATCGACCACATCATATTCACTGCCGATAACGACGGTGACAAATTTGCTTCGTTTTCCCTGGCCTTCCAAAAGTTTCTCACCAATCTGATATTGTTTTTCGACAATCTGAGGAGAACGTTCACTGAAAGGATATTTCTCGATCACCATTTGGTAGGCTTTAAAGGCTTTATAAAACTGTCCTTGATCTTCCAGGGATTGACCGATGTAATACTGCGCCTCGGCGGCTTCTCGGGCCTTGGGGTAATGTTTGATAAGTTTCTGAAATTCGTTGTTGGCCTTTTCGTAATCCTTGGCCTTATAACTTTCAAGGGCAAATTCTAATTGCTCTTGGGGGGTGTCTTTGACGTCCCATTTGGGGTTGATCCATTTCCCTGTTTCCGGGGTCCAGACCCAAAAGGCGTAAGCGCCTTGCGTCCAAATCAGAAAAACAATCAATAAAATAAAAATTCGTCTGGGCATGGGGTTCACTGTACCATACTTGCCTGGCTTTGTCAATTTCACAGCCTCGACTATTTGCTTAAAATAGGAAAATCCGTGGACACGCCTTGCGAGGTATCCACGGATTTTTTACTACCCTGAATTTCAGCAATACAGCTACTTATGGTTATTTCTTCTTGAGATGAAACGCATCAAGATACTTGGCAGCAATGTCTTTACCGGCCAATCCAAAGGCCAAGGCCATGGCAAAAACGATTCCGCCAAAGAAAATCACGAAATTCTCCACAAATAACATTTCCAGACCAATTTCCTTTAAGAACAAGATAACAACATAGACCATAATCGCCAATTTACTCAGATGACTGAGGACATCCGGACGCGGTAGGTCAAAATTAGCTCCCACCACTTGAATAAACCCGGAAACAACTTTGGCGATGACCATCCCGAATGTCAAAACGATCGCTCCTGAGATAACACTAGGGATGTACGCCAAAAGTTTATCCAGTAAACTGGAGGCGAGTGTCAGCCCTAAGCTCTTGACGGCCATGATCAGCACCACCACGATGATGATCCAATAAACCATCAGGCTCAAAAGCTCGCTTGGCTTATGTTTTATCCCGCCGCGTTCCAACATGCGGCCTAGCCCCAGATGATCAGCGATTTTATCAAAGTTGATCATCTTAAAGAAACGAAGAAGTAAATTATCAATTACCTTGGCCAGCAATCCGCCGACAATAAGGATCACTAAGGCCGTCAGTAAAACAGGGGCAAAATCAATTACCTTGGTAAGGATTTCCCGAAGGGGTTCGCGAATAAGAGAGTCGTACATCATTTTTCTTCCCTCCTTTCTGAGACTGGTTTATGAACCAGCCTACCACTAACAAATTCAGGTGAACGCTTAAAGCGTTCCTCTGAATGTAGCTTTGGGAAGTTGATGAAGATTGGCGCGCTCGGCTGCCATAGAATGCTCCTCAGGCCCGAAACTTTGCGTCTCCGCCTTTCAACGGATTTGCCCTCTACCGGCAGGTAGAGTCCTCCCCTAGGACTTTTCAATCTTACTTAAAGGATATCACGCGGACGAGTTAAAACAAGGCTCAGGGAAATGCTCAAGGAAGCGTTTTTTGAATATCGATTTCGTTAATTACCGGTGAGCGGGATAAAACAATAATTGTCCCCAATAAAAGCAAAATATAATAGATCCCCACCTGCCATAAAGACATATCGCTGATATAGAAAAAAGCGAACGGCATCTGACTCAACAAATATATACAAATCACCATCAGATTCAACGTCACTTTGATGCAGGCGGCGACAGCTAGGGCAAGAGGAAGCCAGAACATCGACAAGAAAATCATGCCAAATCCCAGGATAATGACTACGGTACTCATCGGCACAATAATCAGATTCGCCAGAATAGTCACCGGGGTAATAATCTGAAAATAATAGGCAATGAGTCCCGCCACCCACAACCAGACAGACACGGAAACCGATAACGATTGGAGAAAAAATTGAAGGACTTTGGCGTCCTGCGGAAAGGAGAATTTCGAGAGCCTCCCCATGATCCTGGGATGAACGCAAATAATGGCCAACACGCTGACAAACGACAACTGAAAACCAACATCAAAGAGATTCATCGGATTAACAATGAGAATAATCAGGGCCGCCAGCGACAAAGAATTAACCGCCTCCGTTTCTTTTTCGAAAAGAAAGCTAAGAAGAAAAATACCCGCCATGATCGTCGCCCTCACCACCGAAGGCTGTCCGCCGGTCAGAAAGGCGTAAAAGATCAGCAGGACAATCGTCAAAACATACTGTCCCTTTCTGCCTATAGGAAATATTTTTAAAATCACAAAAATAATAAAAGCCACAATTCCGACATTAAATCCGCTGATGGCCAGAATATGGGCAGTGCCGGTTTGGATAAATAATTCATTAATATGCTGCGGGATAAGATAGCGGTCGCCTAAGATCACGCCGATCATGATGGCGGCTTCATTGGCGGTTAAATGTTCTAAGAATATCTTGGCGAGACGGCTTTTGAGCTGATACGAAACAGTTTTCAACATTTGCCCGGCGCCCGATTGAACGATCTCCCAGATCCCCTGCTTGCCGACGCTTAAGATCAATTTTATTCCCTTTCTATCGAGATATTCCCGATAAGAAAACTTTTCATCTTCAGAAAAATTAAACGGCCGGTAGAGCTTCCCTTTTAACAGCAAATAATCACCGCATTGGATCGGCGTGTCTCGAAAAACCTGCACCAAAATCTTTCCTGACTTTTCCTGCCAGCCCCAGGGCGCTTCAATGCGTTTAACATCGAGGGTAAAAATGTTCTTCTTGCCTTTAAAAAACGGCCGCCTTTGAACATCAGAAACCACGACCCCCTCCATGACAGTCATTCCACTTTTATAGAAATGCGCGACACGCGCGATATGATCTTTAGGGAGAATGTGATTGTTGCGCGAACAAACGATGCCCAGCAATATAAATGAGCCAATCAGCAGGCCTTCGAATACGATTCTCTTGCGCATAAAGAATACGGTCGAAATAAATAAAAAACAACAGGCCAGCCCCAAAATTCGAAACGGTAAAGAAATGACTGAAGCCAGAAGAATCCCAACACTCAAAGCAAGAGTAATGCTCAATAAGGGTCTATAACTCTTCATATCTTTTCTCCGAATGCAATTCTTTTAAGAAAGGAAAAATCCTGCTAAAGCGTTCTTCGTCCATTCCATCGACTGATTTTAATTCCTCCCAGGATTTGAAGGTCCCATGCTTATTCCGATAAGAAATAATATTACCGGCCGTGACCGGTCCGATATAAGGAATTTTTATAAGCTGCTCGCTGGAAACCTGATTGATATCCACCTTCGGATAAATCTTTTGGCTGTCCATTACATTGACGATATCTTTCAAAGAAGGATTTTTCTTAAAAGCATAATGAAAAACCGTTCCCAAAAGCAAGACGATCCCTAAGGTCACAAGCACTAATCGTTCTTGTTTGGTCAGAGGAAACATTGAATTCCAACCAATCGCACACCGGGAGTGCGGTTGGATTTTTTAGAAATTATTTTTTGGCTGGATTGAGTTTAAGGAAGGACCCGCAGGAGGTTAAGACACAACGATATTGACTAACTTATTGGGAACAATAATAAACTTATTTATCTTCTTGCCTGCGACATGCTCTTTGATCTTTACGTCGTTAAGAATTAATTCTCTCAGCATATCTTCGCCGGAATCCGTGGGGACTTCGAATTTTCCCCTCAGCTTGCCGTTGATCTGGACAACGAGCTGAACGGAATCCTGCGCTAATGCCGCCTCATGATATGGGGGCCATGGCACTCGGACAACACTATCTTCCTTGTTGCCCATCGTCGCCCACATCTCTTCGCACACGTGCGGCGTAAACGGAGAAAGCAATAACACCACCGTTTTAATCGCTTCATTTAATAAGCCTTGATTGATGGCTTCAGAAGATTTTTGATTAGCGTATTTTTCAACTTTATTGACCAGAACCATAATGCCGCTGATGGCTGTGTTAAATTTAAAACCATCCTGAATGTCGGCGGTCACCTTTTTGATGGCCAGATTCCGTTCCCGTTCCAAATCTTTATCCTGGTCCGCCGATACATTCCCCGCCTTACTTTTAACATCCCGGACAAATTTACTTTCCGCGAGATTCCAGACGCGGGTTAAAAAACGCCAGGAGCCCTCGATACCGCTCGCGTTCCATTCCAGCTGATCTTCCGGCGGCGCCGCGAACAAAATAAATAACCGCAAAGAATCCGCGCCATATTGTTCCATCACTTCATCCGGGTCAACGGTATTGCCTCTGGACTTGGACATGACTTCGCCGTCCTTTAACACCATGCCCTGGGTTAATAACCGTTTAAAAGGTTCTTCCATAGCGATTAAATCCAAATCCTTAAAAAACTTCGTAAAAAATCTCGAATACAACAAATGCAAAATCGCATGCTCAATGCCGCCGATATACTGATCCACCGGCATCCAATAAGCCGCTTCTTTTTTATCGAAAACTTCTTTATCATTCTGCGCCGAACAATAACGCAAGAAATACCACGATGAATCAAAGAATGTGGCCATGGTATCTGTTTCACGCCGGGCAACCTTGTGACACTTAGGACATTTGACCTCAACAAACTGTTTACACCGCGCCAACGGACTCCCCCCCTCACCGGTAATGGAAACATCCTTAGGTAATTCCACCGGTAAATTTTTTTCCGGAACCGGGACAACCCCGCATTGAGAACAATAAATCATCGGAATCGGTGTCCCCCAATACCGCTGTCGGGAAATGAGCCAATCGCGCAGACGCCAATGTACGGTTGTCTTGCCCATTTGACTGGCGGACATCCATTCGGCAATTTTGTGCATGGCCTCGCGGTTGGGCAGGCCGTCGAACTGTTCGGAATTCACTTGATTTCCATCCCCTTCATACGCACACGTCAAATCTTCTTCTCTCTGACTTAAATGGGTGGGGTCCTGAATGACAATCTTTAAAGGAAGGCCGTGTTCTTTGGCGAAAAGAAAATCTCTCTGATCATGCGTCGGCACCGCCATAATCGCGCCAGTACCGTATTCCATCAGAACATAATCTGCAATCCAAATGGGAATGGTCTGGCTGTTAACCGGGTTGACAGCGTACTCGCCGGTAAAAATACCTTCCTTTTTGACATCACCGGCCATCCGCTGCGCTTTGGATTCTTTCGTTACCTTATCGATGAAAGCCAAAACCTTATTCTCATAGGCAGAGCCTTTCACCATTTTTTTAATCAAAGGGTGTTCCGGCGCCAAAACCACATAGGTGGCGCCGAATATCGTATCCGGCCGTGTGGTAAAAACAGAAATCGTCTCATTGGTCTTCTTGGCCTTAAAATAAATTTCCACGCCCAAACTTTTGCCGATCCAATTTTCCTGCATGGTGATAACCCGTTGCGGCCAGCCGGGTAATTTTTTTAAATCGTCCAGCAGCGGCTCACAATATTCTGTGATCTTCAAATACCATTGCTCTAAATCTTTTTGTTCGACTTTGAATTTGCACCGCCAGCATTCACCGTTAATCACCTCTTCGTTGGCCAAAGTCGTTTCACAACTCGAGCACCAGTTGACCGCTGAGGCTTTTCGATACGCCAGCCCGCGTTCAAACATCTTTAAAAAAATCCACTGGTTCCAACGATAATATTCTTTATCGCAGGTCGAAAGCTCGCGGTCCCAATCATAAGAAAATCCCATCTTCTTCAATTCAACGCGCATCTGATCTATGCACTGGTACGTCCACTGGGCGGGATCGATCTTATGTTTAATAGCGGCATTCTCGGCGGGTTGACCAAAAGCGTCGTAACCGATAGGGTGAAGGACATTAAAACCTTGATTCATCTTAAACCGCGCCACGACATCCGTAATCGTGTAATTGCGTACGTGGCCCATGTGGATTTTCCCGGATGGATACGGAAACATCTCCAGAGCATAAAATTTGGGCTTTTTCGAATCGGCCACGGCTTTAAACGTCTTTTTTTGGGTCCAAATCCTCTGCCATTTTTCTTCGATACGTTTTATTTCGTGCGTCGTGTACGCCATCCTAATTTTCCTTGCCTGTCGGTACGCAGGCTTTATAAGGGCACCATTCTAACAAACGAAAAAATAAACGTCAATTACCAAAAAGGGACACATCCTTCTTATTTGGATGTGTCCCTTGCGTAGGTACGGATATTAAAACTATCGAATCGCTAGTTCTACTTCCTTCTTGTTGATGGTCACTTCCGCAAGCTTAGCGTTGTCTCTTTTGACCGCCAAAGTATGGTAATTACTGTCCGTGGTGTAATAATCGACGCCGCGTTCAATATATTGTTCATCAATTCTTTGTGGAGAAAAGAACCGCATGCAGACCTCTTTGGCCTTTTGGCGGTCAAAACATTTACAGCAATAGATATCCACCGAAATATAATTTTTGGGGGTCAACGTGTGAACAACAATGGAACTTTCAATCAAGGGGGCCCAACCAGAGAGACCAGCTTTATCCGGGAAACGTTTCTCATCGCTGCGAAAAATACTCGGTGGGGATTGTTTCTCCATACCCAGGTCGTCGACCATCTCATCTAAAAACTGGTAGCAAAGACTCAAATCATCA
>Ga0247727_10008203_pt1 | contig 19490 bp, 16 predicted proteins | sample WisWelCaveWW1625_FD_202498 | JGI IMG/M metagenome (GOLD analysis project Ga0247727, IMG submission 202498) | Biofilm microbial communities from Wishing Well Cave, Virginia, United States - WW16-25 | ecosystem: Environmental > Aquatic > Deep subsurface > Groundwater > Cave microbial mat | place... | reverse complement strand
CGTTGTCACAATTAATTCCGCGCTGTCGCAACTTCACAGAGGTTACAGCAACGGAATTGTCTATATTTAATAAATCTTTACGGCAAAGTCAAGTTGTTTTTCAAAGCGTAAAAAAATCTACAAAAGCGTAAAAAAATCATCCAGCGGACGCAGTCGGGTTTGGCTTTTGTATGCGAAAAATTAAGGACGCATGATTAACGCTTGACCGAGTTCGGCGCATTTGGTGCTTGTAAAATATTATTGCAATAATCAAAAAATGCGTTATATTAGGAAAGTACCGCACAGGTTGCAGCAGCGGTTTATTACCTGAACTTCATAACAACGAGAGCAACCTTTATGTTTCCAACAACGGTTGAAGACATTCTGACGGCGGCGCAACAACTGCCGCGTCAGGAACGCATGCGTTTGTCAGAGCTTTTAAAGCGTGAACCGAAGCCTGATAGTCAATGGAAGGGAACGCTTACACCGACTCTCACCATCTCTCAAGATCGTGCAAGCGACCGGATTCCCGCAAGCCGCGAGGCGGAAATGCAATGGCTGCTCGATCATCCGGATTTCTGGGATCAACATCGCGGTGAGCACGTCGCGTTGTGGGGTTATGAAATGATCGCGGTCGGCAAGACCAGAAAAGAGGTGGCTGACGTGGCCCGTCAGCGTGGGATAAAATTTCCTTTTGTGCAATACCTGCCCGTGCATGAGCACGAATGGTATTTGGGCATGTCAAATCAACCAGCTATCGAGCCGTGAGCCATGCCACTATTTGAATTCGAATATCAGTTCAACTATCGCCCTCTATTTCTAGAAACCAAGAGCCAAAGGTTATTGACACCGCCTCTGCCTGTGATCGAAGTAACGCTCTTCTATAACGAGGTTATCACAACGGATTTTGCTTTAATTGATTCGGGTTCGACCTTTTCCGTGTTTACTCGCGAGATCGCAGACGAAATGGGGATTGAGGTTGTACAAGGTCGTGTTCAAAGGCTGAGCACTTTGGGAGGCTCTTTGCTGGCTTATGAACATGAAATTGAAATCGGAATTACGCCCAACATCCACTATAAGACCGAAGTGCTTTTCACCGAATATCCTGTTCCGCGCAATCTGCTGGGGCATAACGGCTTCTTGGACCATGTCGCCGTCGCCCTACGTAGTAAGTTCGGATTGATCTATCTGAATCCGGAAGTTTAGCTGGCCTACCTTCACACCAATCCTTCACTGCAAACAATCTTCGGAATTTGGCGTTCATTATTTGAGAAACTGCGGCGATCCAAACAGTCGTGCAGGTTATGGCGGCGATAAATGTCGCCAAGACTTTTCAATAATTCTTGTCCTGCCACGCCGTTTCGTCGCAAGAGGTTCAACTCACGTTTGATCGCGGACGAGACTTCATGCCGAAATGCACGCTCCAACAGATTGATTCGCGCCTTCGCCTCTTCATCTTCGGTCGCACCAAACAACACCCGCAATTCGCGCAACACATATTTTTGACCATGCTTCAGCGCCAGTGTGTGCTCGCGCTCGGCCTGTCGATGTTTGAATTCTTCTGCAAAAATTCGCTTCACGCGCATTACCGCCGCATTGTAATCTCTCGGCAATTTTTCTCCTATTATTTCAGGGCCGCATCGAATTGTTGCCAGAATACGCGGAATGTCGCGTGACACGATTTCACCTTTTTCATCCAGCAAAAATAATTGCCGATAGTTGTCTGCCTGGCAGAAGACATAAAGCCCTTGCGGGCTCGAACGCTTTGCGGCGCGGATGCCATCCCGCAAATTGGCGATGCGTTCATATTCGCCAGGGTTTTCCTTCCGCAACTGCCGCAAGATTTGTTCGGCCTCATTGAGATCGACGATTTCTTCATCATCTTCCTCGAAAAAGCTCAATTGCCCGCCATTTTTTTCATAGATGGCGAACATCGCCTCTTCGTTGAGTTGTTCGCTGCGGTCGAGAATGGCAGAATCCTCGCCGATCGTGTCGTGAATTTCCTGAATGCGTTTGCGGAGCTCTTCTTTTAATCCAAGATGCTTATTAATTCCCGTCTCTGGCAGAAAATTGAAACCATAAATCACCTCATGCTCGGAGCCGATGCGGTCAATGCGCCCGAAGCGTTGAATGAGCCGCACTGGATTCCAGTGCAAATCGTAATTGATGATCTTGTCGCAGTCTTGCAGGTTCAAGCCTTCGGCGAGCACATCGGTGGCAATGACTGTGAACAATTCGCATTCGCCGGATTGAAAACGATACTCGGGATTGGCCTTCGGCGCGAATCGCCCGACGACACGGGCTTTGCTTTTGTCGCTGCTATAAATTACATCGATATCGTCCCGCCTGCCGTCGGGGTTGAGATTCTCAAACAGATAACGCGCCGTATCGGCATATTGCGTGAAAATCAGCCGTTTGCCCTCGCGCAACGGTGATTGCTTGAGACACTCCAAAAGCTTTTGGAGTTTGGCATCCTTTTGCGGGATGATCGGTTCGACCAAGCTCAAAATCTTTTCGAGCAATTCGATGTCATGCTGAATATCTTTTTGCAAACGTTCGATCTCGAAATCGGCCGCTCGGTAATCCTGTGAAACCTCTTGCAGCGTCGCAAACAAATCGGCAGACCAAATTTCCTCGGCTTCATATAAAACGTTTTGCGCCGCTTCTCCCGTCGCCACGATGCCCTCCTGCAACGCCGCCAGAAACAACTCGTGTACGCGTATCAGCCGGCGAATGGTCTCGCGAAACGCATGAACGCTCGATTCAAAGCGCTTGAAGAGCAGCACACGCATCAGGCCGCGCAAGTTTTTGCCCGCGCGCTGCAGACTGGCGTAGGGTTCTTTCCGTTGTTTATCTTTGACGACGTAGTGCCAAAGTCCGTATGAAAGAGCTTGATCTGATGATAAACATCCCACGCGCTCTTGTTGCGCGGTGTGGCGGTGAGAAAACAGCAGCTTTTATCTTGATAAAGAAATGCCTGCAACAATTTGTAACGCTGCGTGTTGGAATGGCGGAAGTTGTGGCTTTCGTCGATGAGCACAAAGTTGCGTTCACGGTACTTCTCCAGCAACGCGCTGGACGTGCTTTCCTGATCTTCCCGCAAGTAACCCATCGACAACACTCGTGCATTCAATTGATAGACTTCATTGTAACGCTCCCACATTTCAACCAGCGGAGCGGGACAGATGATCAGCGGACGCGCATGATCGGTGCGCTCGAAGTGTTTGACAATCGCCGCGCCGATGTAGCTTTTGCCCAAGCCCACCACATCGGCAACGAACGCGCCGCGATGCTCGCGGATCATTTGCACGGTTTGTCGCACCGCGACTTTCTGAAAATCTGCCAGGCGATGGATAATTTCGTCATCCCATAAGATGTCTTTGTCATCGTCACCTTCCAACCGATCTTTGACCAGCGTGTAGATGGTTTTCATGTAAACATCATACGGGCGAACCGGCGCCATCGCCCAGGATTGCCGCATTTCGTGCATTAAAGCTTCGTCAAAATCTTGGGACTCTTGCCAAAGCGCCTCGAACCATCGCACGAGCTCAGCATGATTATCATTGCCTTGCACGACGACGTTGAGTTCGGTGTTGTGAGTGACGCCGGAAAGCGTCAGGTTGGAGGAGCCAACAATGGCAATGCCTTTCTCGTGCCTTTCCATCGGCTTGCCCACTGCATCGAAAATGTTGCCGTAGTCAAAAATGTAGGCTTTGGCGTGCATGCGGCCTTTGGTGTAGACGCGGACCTTGAGCTTTTGCTCTTCGATGAGACGAACCAATGTCTTGACCAGCGCTTCACTCTCGTCGGTTTGATCCATCATTTCCACGCCGGAGCGAATGTTGACAGCGGTTTCCTCGGCCATGCGTTTGGCTTCTGTGCGCTTGGGATAAGTCTGCGCTTCGGCGATATCGCGCACCAATTCCAAGCGGTGATAGCCTTCGGCGAGCTGCTCCAGTGTTTCGCGGTTCGTGGTGTTGCCGATGAGCAGCCGTAATTCTTTGACGCCTTTTAATCGCTCGGCGATACTTTCCAATCCTGAAAGAAAAAAGTAGCCGACAGCGAACCGCGCCGCCTCGGTGGAAGCGAGGATGCGGTTGATGTGATCGACCAATTTCTCGTTACGGTTGTCGACGATGTCGTGAGTGGGCATAAGTCATTTCCTATCCATGAAAAAGCTTGTAACTGTCACGTTTTTAATTTAAATTTCTTTATGAATATCGACGTTATCAAGGCCAAGATTCGCGCCAACGAATTCTTGTTGAGTGATCATGCTGATCACGAGGCTGCCGATGAAAATATCGATATAGCAGAAATTTGCCATGCGCTTTTGAATGGCGAGATTTTGGAAGAATACGCCGATACCGGTCGCGGTGAGAGTTGCCTCATCGTCGGCTTTGCGAATGAGCGCCCGATACACGTTGTCTGCGGTTGGCGCCGTGATCTGATCGTGGTGATTACGGTCTACATTCCCAAGCTACCCAAGTTTATTGATCCCTGGACACGAGGAAAATAAGATATGGAAAATATCAGATGTCATTTCTGCGGCTCTGAAGAATTCGAAGAGCGCAAGGTCGAATATATCTATCGTCGCAATGGCAAGTACTTGATCGTTCGCGATATGCCCTGCGAAGTCTGCTTACGCTGTGGAGAACGCTATTACCCCGCAGAGGCTTTGCTGGCCGTTGAATCTCGTTTCAAAGCCATTCATGAGAAACAAAGAGAACCCGAAAAGACTTTGACTGTGCCAGTAGAGTCGTTCGCACTGGTGGCAGCCTGAGTCGGATGTTTTGCATGAGCATTGAAATCACAATCTCCTTTAGGCCTGAACTTTTGTAAGAATGCAATCGCACTTGAGGACGATATGAGACTACAACGAACCATCAAAGCTTTCGTCCGTTCCGGAGAGCAATCCGGATATGTGGCCGAGTGCATGGAAATTCCCGTGGTGACCCAGGGCGAAACCCTGGACGAAGCCATGTCGAATCTTCAAGAAGCGGTTCAACTTCATCTCAATGGTGAAGATCTCGCCGAGCTTGATCTCGCACCGAATCCGACAATTCTTGTGACCCTGGAATTGGAACCTGTTTATGCCTAAGCTGCGCCGGCTCTCTGGCTCTGAGGTTATTAAAATACTGGGGCATTTCGGCTTTTCTGTTGTCTCGCAGGGTGAGAGTCACGTGAAATTGCGGCGCCTCACCGCCACCGGTGAAAAACAGACGTTGACGGTTCCCAACCATCCCCAACTCGACACGGGAACATGCAAGGCCATTTACAGACAGGCTACACGATATATTCCGGAGGACGACCTGAAACCGTTTTTCTATGCGTGATTCGATGAATAAGGCTCTGCAAGCCAGACCTCATCATATTCCAATGCAGATTTCATCATGTCAGAGATTGTTTTAAAACTCGATGATCAGCTTGCAACGCGTTTGTCGATGGTAGCGCAAGAGCATTACGATGGCGACCCCAATGCCGTTGGCGCCGTAGGCGCCACGTTGCGACTTCTCTTTCTGCAGCCCATTCGAAAAGATCGCCGCAAGATCGCCCGCCTGATTGACGAAATTCGCGCCGAGGTGCAAGCGGCTGGCGGCGTGACCGAAAAAGAGATTGATCATCTGATTAAGGAATGCCGGCAACAAAAAAGAGCTGGAAAATGACCCGCGCTGTGATGTAACGAAAAACACGAAACAAATTCTACCAAGACGGCTGTATTATCAAAGTATCCAAATTTCTCGAGAAACTCGAAAAGCAATTCTCAAAGTGTGAACAGTTCTTTTCTTAAACACCTTTTAACTCCCATAGCTTGTCCAGCTTTATTCTAACCCTTCACCGCAAACAATCTGCGGAATCGGGTGATCGTCATGTTGCTACTTTCGATACCTCTTCCAGTGCCTCAGCTTTAGCTTGTGGATGACGCTGATCTTTTTCAACCTCAACTCCGGATTGTAATCGCCGATGACTTTCGGCAATTTGATTTTGAATGAAGCTGGGAACTTGAAGTAAAAAACGATCTTCTCATCGGGCTTGACGTGCGCGACAAACACACGCTCGTTGTTGGAATCGGTTTGCACAAAATCATACAACCCTTTTTCGCCCGCCTCGACTAATTCCCGCTGCACGAAATCCTTTTTGATTGGGAACAGCTTTCCGAGATTGTCCCGCCTTTGCGGGATGCCATCTTCGAGGCTGAACTTGATTCGTTCCGCAACATGATCCGCCAACGTCTCGCGAATGTGCTGGATAAAAAGGCTTGCAAACCCTTCCGGATTGCGAAAGAGCCTGCGCTTATGATCTGCCGTGAGGCCTTTGAAAATCTGATTGCTCGTGGGACGGGTGAGGCCGGTTTCGCGCGCCGCACGATCAATCAAATTGAAAATTGCGTGCCGTGTGACTGGCAACGCCTCCGTCCGCTCGATCACTCTTTGCCCAGCTTCGCTTTCGAAAACAAAAGGAGAAAACGTGGTCAATTCAACGTTGTTGGCAAATATCGCTCGAGGGTTGCTTTTGCCGTTGTGGACTTCGAGTAGTTGAAAATTTCGTAAACGTTCGTCGTTCAACCGCCGCGCCAAGTTTTCTCTTTCACTAAAATCATACGTCACTTTTCTGTGCTCGCCGCTGGTATCAGAGATGGTGATAGAAATTCTTGCCTTCCGTTGCAAAACCGCTTCGAGCTGCAAAGTGAAATGTGTGACCACGAAGCGGGCTTTTTCCACAACCAACGTTGGCTCCGGAAACGACTGCGCGTTAAGGCGCCGAATACTTTCCTTGATTAACTCGGGAGTATCCAAATTCACCTGATATGAGACCTTCTGAGAAAGCCTTTCCCAAAAGTCTTTGAATTCGGGGTTGAAGAAACGGTCAGTACGAGTCGCCTTTTTCTTTCTGACCTCTGAAGGCGCCGGAGGTTCGGCAACGCCAGCTTCGACATATTCACGTTGTAAATTCTGGGCATACGAAGCGTAGCTTTCGTTGGCAATGACGGTCAGCACATTGACTTCATCATCAAACAGCCGCAAGCCTTGCTGATTGACGCACAACCGCAAGCCGCGACCGATCTCTTGCCGTTTCTTAATCTCCGAAACAGCCTGATTGAGCGTGCAGATTTGGAAAACGTTGGGATTGTCCCACCCTTCTTTAAGGGCAGAATGCGCAAAGATGAAACAAACCGGCTCATCGAAGGAGAGCAATTTTTCCTTATCACGCATAATCAATACAAAGGCGGCTCGTTCCGCCTCACGCTCGGCTTGGTTGTGGCTGTCGGTGTCCATCACTTTCTCTTCACCGCGTCCCACTTTCATCTTGGCAAAATAAGCTCGCCGCACATCTTTGGGGTTGAACCGCTTGAAATGAGCATGATTCTTCTTGAGCTGATCAAAGGCGCAATCAAACAATCTTTTGATAATGCCATCTTCTTCGACATAGTTCGCGACTCGATCTATAAAAAAGAGCGAAAGAACTTTGATGCCTTTTTCCAGCAACTGTTCTTGCCTTTCCATGTGCGTTTTGATGGTTTCCTCGATTTGCACACGAAAGATCGCCTCGCGATAAGTCAGATCGGTGCCGTTTTGTAGGAGTCTGATGCCATTTTTAAATTCAACAAATTTCTTTGATACACAGATTTCTTCGACTTGATAGCCGCCTTTATGCTCTTCACGAAGAGTTTTTTCGTATAGATCATCTCCATGCCTGAGAATGATGTCTTTTTCCTGCGTTACACCATTGTCGTTACGGTATGTCCGTACTTTGGCTTTGATGCCATTGCCATTTGTGACCGCAAGCAGCGCCAAGAAAGATTGCTGCAAATTATCGCGCTCGGTCACGCCGCTGACTTGAATCTTTTTTACCAAGTTGCGTTGAAAGGCTTCAAAGGGGGAGAGTCGATATACCAAATTAGGGCTGGTGCGATGTGTAGCGCTGTAACGGAGCGCAAATAAAGGATGCAACGTGCGCAGCGCCTCTTTTGATTTCACGCTCTCCATGTTTTGCGGCTCATCTAAAATTAAAATTGGGCGGGTTTCTTGGATGAATTGATAGGGTTTGCGCTCGCCGGGCAATTTTTCGGAGAATTTGTAAATCAGGTTCGTGCTTTTGTTGAACGCATCAATCGTCATCACCATGATATCGGTAAACGGCGAAGTGGCGAATGAGCGTAAACGGCTGAGATGATCACCCTCATATTTGCATAGTTGCACGGTCTCATTGCCGTACAATGCACGAAAGTGAGCCTTGGTGATTTCAAAATTTTTGATCACACCCTCATAGATGGCAACGCTGGGCACAACGACGATGAATTTGTTGAAGCCGTAATGCTGGCGCAGCTCGTAGATCGTGCGCAAATAAACATACGTTTTGCCCGTGCCGGTTTCCATTTCGACGGTGAAATGCGGATAGCGCCAGGAATGATCGCTGATACCGTTAAGCTCCATGCCATCGTCCATCTCCAGCTCGGCGAGCGGGTTGTCGATTTTATTCTTCTCTTGTACAGCGCGCAGGTTGTCGCGCAGCCAGGATTCATTGAGATTTTCCTGCGGCGGCAAATTGGAGATAATATCTCCGCCAAACTGAACTCCGGCGCGCGTTGCGGAAGCTCATCGAACAAACGGACAATACTTGCCACGGCGTCGAGTTGATAATCTTGATTGCCGTCGAATTTGAGTTGCAATTGTTTTGACATGGGTCGCAATTATGATATTTTAGAATTCAATCCCGTAGGGATGGAATGTTTATAGCCATCAATGCGAATCAAATTCCCGAGCTCCGTAGGAGCGACATGTCTTGCGAATATGTCACCCCGATGGGGTTTTGGTCATTTTATCAATGATCTGCTATAAACATTTCATCCCTAGCGGGATTCTCGTGAAACAAACTCAGATGATTTTTAAATTGCACACATCCGCCAGCCGCATCTTGGCTTGATCCGTCAGCGCGCTGTCGAGACAGACGAAAATTTCTTTGTCATTCTTCTGTTCATCTATCTTTTGAAGAATGCTGATTTGTAAGCGCTTAACAGTATCATCTTTGATCTTGTTATCAAGACAAATGAAGAGCTTGTGCGCGCAGAAGTTGGATTCGACCAACATGACTTTGTTATGATTGAAATCGGCTTGTTGGGTAATCCGGCTATCCAGCGGAAAGCCTTGCTGCAGAATGATTTCCGTCAATAAGTCTTCCTCTTTCCAGTTTTCGACCAATGGGGTTTCGGCTTGATCAAAATGCTTTTCAAGCTCTTCAGGATTCTCACCATCGTAATCTTCCCATGCCTTGAAATTGGAGCGGGTGAGCTTGAAAACTTTGAAGCCCAAGTCGACTCGACCGAGCTCGCCGAGGTCTTCAGGCATTTCGCGCTTTGCCTGAGATTTTCCATTGGCTTCTTTTTTCATTTTGACAATGACGCGCCGGATGCGCTCTTTGCCGATTTCTGATTCATATCTGAAACCCAATTTATAAGCTTCATGATCTTCGTCGACAGGCTCCTGTAGTTGCACACATATAAATCTCCTTTTTCCTTCGGTTTCGCTATTTACTTCCAATATTGCATGCGCTACAGTTGATGAACCTGCAAAAAATTCCATAGTGATGTCGTCTCCTTTAGTAAACCACTGTATGATCTGTTTTGACACGGTAATAGGTTTTGGTTTATCGTATGCGAGATTTAGGGATTTGAATAGTCCATCATCGCTACCTCCAAAATAGAGTATAGAAGCAACGTTCTCTAACATGTTATCCTTTAGAAGATATTTTCTTCTGGGCTGCGTTGTTTCATCTTCTCCAAAGATGATTTGATCTTTCAATAATAACTCTTGCATTGTCTTGGGAGGGTTTCTCCAGCCTCTTGCTGGTACAGGACATGGCTTTTTTGTGATGGGATGAATAATAGACTGAAAATATTCATCTGGAGCCTTTTTCTTATTTGGCCATGCCATTGATACTGACTGATAAACATCTCCATTTTTATCAATATTTGAATAAGCAAGTTCTCCACCAGAAAACGGTTGAGAACGTAGCCAATCAGCGAATTCTTCGTTGATCTGCTCAAGAGAAATTCTTACTTGATGTTTCTCAATGATATTGTTGGGAATGTTGTATTTTTGAGAACAATTCTGCAGGTCCAAAGGTAAATCAGTTTCATCGAGCCTTTCAAATAACTCTCTCGCCTTCCGTAAAATTGCTTCCGCATTTTTTTTCGGGCGCACAAGTTCATGTTTTTCTGTAAAAACCTCTCTGTTTTTTGCAAATATCAGAATTGATTCATGCTGATATGCTACGCCAGTGGAATCGCCTTTAGGATTTCTCTTGTCTCAAATAATTGTGCCCAATAGATTCTCCTCACCGAAAATCTCGTTCATAATGAAGTGGAGCGAAGAATATTCATGTTCGTCGATATGAACGACAATTACTCCATCATTCTTTAAAAGATTTCTTGCTAATCGCAGCCGCGGATACATCATATTCAGCCAATTCGAGTGAAACCTCCCACTTGATTTGATGTTCGTTGTCAGCCGACTGCCATTCTCATCAGCCTGTCCAGTCTTTCTCAGATAGTCTTCAAATGGCTCTTTGTAATCGTCTTTGTAAACAAAATCATTCCCCGTGTTGTACGGCGGATCGATGTAAATCATCTTAATCCGGCCAGCATAGCTCTTTTGCAAAAGCTTCAGCACTTCAAGGTTTTCACCTTCGATGAAAATGTTGCCAGTTGAGCCTTCGTTTATGCCTTCGCCACGAGCGGGAACGAGTGTGCCTTTGCTGGGCATGGTCGCCAAGCGCCGTGCTTCGCGTTTGCCGGGCCAAAACAGGCCAAAGACTTCGGCGAGCTCAGTCGAGCCGTGCTCGGCCTCTTGGTTTTCATCTTCCAAAAACTCTCCCAGCGCTTGCTTGAGAGATTCCCAATTAATCTTACTGTCGGCAAAGGCTTCGGGGACGATGGCTTTGAGTTGCTCAAGACGATCTTGAGTAAAAGTAAACGTCGGTCGAAACTTCGAAATAGGCATGGAGAGTCCTTCTCGTGTTGCAAGTTCATGTTGAAAGTTCTGAGAAGTCCCACCTCACACCACAGCGTTTGTGAAGTCCGACTTACGCTCACGTGATTCTCTTAATTTGAAAATCCTTCTGCGCAAGTCGGACTTCGCATTTTTTCACAACTCTGTTACCTCAATTGCAGGCAGCGTATCCAATCCTGCCAGTACATGTTCGTCGCGTTCATCTTCGGTGCCAAAATCATCCAAAAAATATTGGCGGAAGCTGCTTTCCTGGTTACCGCGGCTGCTCTGAGCATAAGCCCGATATGCCGAGCACGAAAAACGGGCGTCACAGTTGCGGCAAACCTGCACGGCAAAAATAATTCTCATGCCATGCGGCTTGCCGCGCAGTTTGTGCAACGAGGGCGGTGCAAAATCACCGTTCTCAATCGCGTCCACGATTTGGCCAAACTCGCGGATGGTATCGTCAACATGATCGGCATTGAACGGAATGGCAATCAGTGGTTCCCACTTTTTTAATTCTTGTTGCAATTGTGCTGCATCGCCGCTGCGCAACGCTGTTTTCAAACTCTCGGGAAACGCGGTGGAAATCACCGCGGTTTCGTGCAGCTCTTGCTGGCGCAGTCTCTGCCAGATGAAGGCATACACGTTCAGTTGCTTCTCGTACTCGGTCAGATTTCGGCGCACATCATCAGCTTCGTGAGTTTTGACGTCGTACATCACAGTGCGGTCATTTTCACGCACGATGTCCACCACGCCTTCAATGCCGAACTCGCGGCCTTTGGGCGTGAGCAGCTTCGGCAAATTGAGCAACACCTCGGTATCCGTGACTTTTTCCGCCACGTCGCGGAGCCGCCGCCAATACATCAAAACTTGCTCGAGCGCGGCGGCCTTGAATTCCGGGGAGAGCGCATGGCCACCCTCCAGCCGCAGCATCTCATAATTCTGCTCGAAAAATTCGCGAATGCGGCTTTTGATCTCTTCACTGTTGCGATCCATTCGTCTGGCTCCGTGTAGAAATGAGAAATTGGTGCAGATCGTCCAGCGTGCGATGAACCAAATTACCAAACATCATGGTTTGCGAGCGCGAGGGCACGAAACCGTATTTGCGGAAGATCATGTATTGCCGCGCGCATTTTTGATAAAGCAGAAAATCGCCGGTGTACGAGTAGTTTTTAGGAAGCTCTTCTTTACTGGAATGAGCTGAGGGCACCGAATTGATGTCGAAATCCGGGATACGCGGGAAATCGTCATCCAGCATGTTCTTGAAAGGTTCATTCATGCTCTGGCCTCGCCCCGAAAAATGCGCAATCACCAGCAAGTTTTGCGCGCGCGAAAGCGCCACATAAAACATGCGCATAACGTCAAACTTGGCCATGCGGTCCAATGGCTCGCTTGCACGATCCAACAGCGGCTGCAAGAGTTTTTCGATGATTGGCGGCTCTTTGTCTTTTTTGCGCGGATTGCCCAACACCACAACAGGAAATTCCAGGCCTTTTGATTGGTGAATGGTCAGAAACGGAATTCGCCCCTTGGGAAAAGGATCATTGGCATCCTCATATTCCGATTCGCCGCGACGAAACAGCACGTACAAATATGAGCTGAAAAAGAGTCTTTGAAAAAACTCCTGCTGCAACGTCGGCGCGGTGATAATGGAACCGTAACGGTCGATATAGCGCGCGAGATATTGCGAGATCAATGCGAGGTTGCAAATCGGGCCTTCGTCCTCGCCGCTTTCGGCCAGATCGAACATTTTTCTGAAATGATCGAATCCACAAAGCCGGTAAAACAAATCCAAAACATTCCAATCCAGTGACGTAGCGCGCTTCAGAATGTAGTCCAGCGAAAAGGGCTTACCTTCCGCATATCGCTTCTGGATGATTTTCGCGAAGGAACTGCTCGCCAGCGCGCGCTTGGCACGCTCCGAAAGCTGGGGCGCGTCGTGCAGCAGCCGTTGCATGGTGGCAATTTCAAAAGGCGCAGAGGGGTCCCACTTTTGTTTTGCAACGACGCGCAGGAGAGCATTGTAATCTGCAACTGCCGTGGCAATTTCATCGCGGCGATCTTTGACATAGTGTTTGAGTTGTTTGTCGTCTTCCAGCAACTCTTTGGCTTGCTCGTAAGCATGGTCAAGCCAGCGATGAAAGTCGTTGTAATCGCGGCTGGAGAATTCGCCGCGGCCGGGCTTGCCAAAAATATGCTGGTAAAGGCCGAAGAGCGTGACAGCTTCATCCACTTCCAAAAATCTTCCGGCACGGGGAGCATAAACGCGCAGGCCTTCGGCTTGCAGCGCCTCTTTCATACGCTGAACTTGTGGACTTTTCAGTGAAGGAAAAAGAAACGCAATTTGATTGGGATTATCGACCTTCTTCTCCTCAAGCAAGCGACGAGCAAATTTTGCAATTTGCGCGCAAACTTTTTCCGGCGCCTCCGCGCTGCTGGCAATCACCACAGGGTGGCCGTCTTGGCGATGAGCTGTGATATTCTTGTGGACGCGATATGTTTTGGAGTCCTTTTCATTCGCGCGCCAATCACAGCGTTGCATGAATTTGGAGTAAAAGCTCACGATGCTTTGGCGCGAGCGATAGTTGGTAGTCAGTGGGATGCAGGCGGGATCGCGGCTCAGAAAGGCGCGGCAACGCTCCGGAAATTGCACAAAATTTTCCACGGTCGCGCCGCGAAAGCGATAGAGCGACTGGTCATCGTCTCCGACCAAACAGAGATTTTTGTAGCCTGCTGCCAATTGAAAAAACAGCGCTTCTTGCACAGGATTAGTATCTTGATATTCATCAATGATCACATGCTCGAATACTTGACTGCCGGCCGGACCTTCTGCCACGACCTGCAAGGCTTTCTGCTGCAGTAAAGAAAGGTCACTCTGGGGAATTTTTTGAGATTCCGCGAGCGATTGTAGATAGCCGCGATACATTTCCAACACTGCCTGGAGTGTGGAATCATTCGCACGAGACTTGGCCGAGATCGGGTCAAGACACTCCTCTGAAAAGCGATTGAACAAACTGAGACAATTGGTGACCGCAGCATATTTCGAAAGTGAAGCCTTCCCCGACATAAGCAGGTTGATTTTCTCTTCGGGTGAATCGGCCAATCCTGCGGCGCTGGTCAAGGCGTTCCATCGTTTATTGTTGTTGAGATGAAAGTATTGATCAAGCTCATCACGCACGGCTGGAACTCTGCCACGCTGGCGATGCGCAAAGAAACGGCGATCTGTAATGAGGCGCTGACACAAAGAGTGAACAGTGCCAACGTACATTTTAGAGAGATCGTAAGGCATGCCCGTGAATTTCGTGGCAATGCTCAACAGACTGCGCAATCCTTCTTTGAGCTGAAGCGCAGCTTTTTCGGTGAAAGTGGCAAGAAAAATTTCGTCGGGCCGGATAGCGTGAAAGACGATCAGGTTCAGCGTTCGCCAGAGCAAGACTCGCGTTTTGCCGGAACCGGGGCCGGCAGGAAGATAAAGCGGACCATCGGCGTGCAAAATGGCCCGTTGCTGATTTTCATTCGGATGAAATCCCACCTCCTGCCAAAGCGCTTCAATCGTGAGACCTTGCGTAACCATGTCCCTGCGAAACCGGTTTTGTTGCAAAATTTTTTAAAAGTGAATTCGATGGCGCTCTCCCCCAAACTTTTTTCAAGATTGAGATTCCTTTTTATACCAACAGAACTATTGGAATGCGGGAATTCTAAAAAAGGAAGTGACGAATTCACGCGACCTGCAAAAAAATTTTCCTCCGCGGATAAGCACAAACGAGGACGTAAGGATTTATTTGCCGCGGCGACCAATCTGCGTAAAGGCGTAAAACGTAATTTATAATGGAATCTTTTCAGTATATTCACTGTTAGATTTCAAGAGTCCTGTCAAAATAGAATTGATCCGGAGTAGAACATGCTCGCCGAAAGAAAACGTCTCGAAGAAGCGTCCCGCCAAGCGGGACAAACTGCGCGCTGGAAAAAATGGGGGCCGTACGTCACCGAGCGGCAATGGGGCACGGTACGCGAAGATTACAGCCCGTACGGCACGGCGTGGGAATATGTCTCGCACGACGCGGCGCGGAGCAAAGCCTTTCGCTGGGGCGAAGAAGGCATTGCCGGCATTTCCGATGCGCAACAATTGTTGTGTTTCGCGCCGGCGTTGTGGAATGGCCGCGATCCGATTTTGAAAGAGCGTCTGTTCGGTCTCACCGGCAACGAGGGCAATCACGGCGAGGATGTGAAAGAGTATTATTATTATCTCGATAGCACGCCGACGCATTCGTACATGAAGATGCTGTACAAATATCCGCAAGCGGAATTTCCGTACGCTTGGCTGGTTGAAGAGAATCGCCGCCGCGGCAAAGGCGCGCCGGAGTTTGAGTTGGTCGAAACCGGTTTGTTTAATGAAGATCGCTATTTCGACGTGTTCGTCGAGTATGCCAAAGCGGCGCCGGAGGATATTTTGATTCGAATCACCGCGCACAATCGCGGGCCGGAAGCGGCGACGATTCATTTGCTGCCGACGGTTTGGTTTCGCAACACGTGGGCGGTTGGATTAAACGGCCACAAACCCAACATGGGCGTCATCCCGCAGAGGCGGGACGGTGGCATTGAAATCAATCAAGCCGATCTCGGCAAGATGTGGCTGCTCTGCGAAGGCGATCCGAAATTTTTATTCTGCGACAATGAAACGAATGTCAAACGTTTATACCATGTTGATTCACAGGGCTATTTTAAAGATGGCATCAACGATTATGTCGTGCACAACAACATGGCGGCGGTGAATCCCTCGCAGATGGGCACGAAAGCCGCGGCGTATTACGTGCTCGATATTCCCGCCGGAAAATCGGCGGCGATTCGTTTGCGTTTGACGAACATGGCGACGTCGGCAGAAAAAGCTTTCGTTGATTTTGACACAACATTTGCGCAGCGGCTCAAAGAAGCTGATGAGTTTTATAGCGACATACAAAAGCAAATTGATGATGAAGATGCGAGAAATGTGCAACGCCAGGCTTTCGCAGGCATGTTGTGGTCGAAACAATTTTTTTATTTTGACATCCCGCAATGGCTGAACGGCGATCCGGGCCAACCGGCGCCGCCGGCGCAGCGCAAGCGCGGACGCAACAGCGAATGGCTGCATCTCAATAACGCCGACATCATTTCAATGCCGGACAAGTGGGAATATCCGTGGTACGCGGCGTGGGATTTGGCGTTTCATTGTTTGCCGCTGGCGATGGTCGATGCGGATTTTGCCAAAGAGCAACTGGTGCTGCTGACGCGCGAGTGGTACATGCATCCCAACGGCCAACTGCCGGCTTATGAATGGGCTTTCGGCGACGTGAATCCACCGGTGCATGCATGGGCCACGTGGCGCGTGTTTCAAATCGATCGCAAGCAAAATAACGGCAAAGGCGATTTCGTTTTTCTCGAGCGCGTTTTTCAGAAACTGTTGTTGAACTTCACATGGTGGGTGAATCGCAAAGATGCGCACGGCATGAATATTTTTCAGGGCGGTTTTCTCGGCCTCGATAATATCGGCGTGTTTGATCGCAGCGCCAAACTGCCGACCGGCGGCCACATTGCGCAAGCCGATGGCACGAGCTGGATGGCGATGTACTCGCTCAACATGATGCGCATCTCGCTGGAGTTGGCGCTGCAGAATCCGACGGTTTATCAGGATATGGCGTCGAAGTTTTTTGAGCATTTTCTTTACATCGCGGGCGCGACGGCGAACATCGGCGGCGAGGGCATCAATTTGTGGGATCAGCAGGACGAGTTTTTCTACGACGTTCTGCATCTTCCGAATGATGCAAAGATTCCGTTGAAAGTGCGCTCGATGGTCGGCTTGATTCCGCTTTTTGCGGTTGAAACGCTCGAACCGGAATTGCTGGAGAAAGTGCCGGAGTTCAAACAGCGCCTCGAATGGTTCCTCAATTACCGGCCGGATTTGGCGAGTCTGGTTTCGCGTTGGAAAGAACCGGGAATGGGCGAGCGCCGCCTGCTCTCGTTGCTGCGCGGCCATCGCATGAAGATGTTGCTCAAACGCATGTTGGATGAAACCGAGTTTCTTTCAGATTATGGCGTGCGGGCGTTGTCGCGTGTTCATGATGATCATCCGTATGTTTTTAACGTCAACGGCACGGCGTTTACGGTGAAGTATCAGCCGGCGGAATCGGATTCCGGTTTGTTTGGCGGCAACTCCAACTGGCGCGGCCCGATCTGGATGCCGGTGAATTATCTCATTATCGAGTCACTGCAGAAATTTCATCATTACTACGACGATGACTTCACGATCGAGTGTCCGACCGGTTCCGGCAAATTTATGACGATCAACGAAGTGGCCAACGAGCTGTCGCGCCGGTTGACGCGCATCTTTTTGCGGGACGAGAAAGGCAAGCGTCCGGTGTTCGGCTACAGCGAGAGAATGCAAAACGATCCGCACTTCCGCGATTACGTTCTATTTCACGAATATTTTCACGGCGACAACGGCCGCGGCGTCGGCGCCTCGCATCAAACCGGCTGGACGGGTTTGGTGGCGAAGTTGTTGCAGCCGCGGGCGGCGGAGAAATAAAACGGGGCGATGGATTGTTGGAGTTTTGGATTGGTGGATCGCTGGATTACTGGCGTGCTGGAGTGGTGTAAGATAACGGAAACGGGATACTGATAACCTCGCCGGGATCATAACCGGTTATAGGCAGCGTCTTCCTTGTTATCCCAAAACTCAAAGGATGACTACGTGGCTTTTAACCAGTCAACGGAGTCTGAATTGATACCGAGCAACTTCGGCAAATCCTGCAATAGCTTTTGTTGGGATTGCTTGTCTAACTTTTTGATGGCAACTTTGACATCGTCAAGGCTCATGACGATCTGCGCAGCTTTCCGGCGTTGTCTCGATTCGCGCACGAATTGGTCGATCTGTTTGGCCGTAAGTCCGCCGCCGGATTCGATGTCGGCGCGAATTTTATCAACAATGGCTTTGAGACGACTTGGATCGCGCTTTTGATGAAAAGACATCAAGGCGAGCACGGCTTCATTAAATGTCCTGGCCTCATCGCCGTGATAAAGCTCTTGCGATAGTGTTTTGAACCGGTCCAAAATCTGCGGGTCGGTTTTGATGACCAACTCCGTCATGGTTTCACCTCAATGCTATTACTCTGAAATAGTGGTTTGCTGAGAAATATAGCAGTTTACACGGTCAAAAGCAAGCATCAATAAATTTTGATTTATTTGAATTGCCGCAGCGGTTGACGCGCATTTTTTTGAAAGACGCACGGCAGAGAAATAAAACGACGTGTTGAAGTGTTGGATTGATGGAGTTACCGGATCGCTGGTTTATTTTTACATATCCATTCTGTAATCTTACCCCTATGAGTGCGGCATTGCGGACACGCAATTTCGCAGGTTGACAAATTGCCGAAAATTTCGTATGTTCTATGAAAGCCATTCCACAGTGGAGTGGCTTTTTCATGTTCAGGATTTTATCCCCTGAACCGGCTCAATCCGCTTACTCATTTTTTGACTATATGATTACACCAAAAGACTTTTATCGCAAGCTCGACAACCTCATCACCAAAATCGGCAAAGAGAAAACCAGCCAGTATTTTTTGTCGTCGATTGCGGCGGAAATGGAAAAAACGTTCGGCGAAGATTTAAAAATCGCGCAGGGCCGGCTTTACAGGGAGAGCGGCGACGAATTTGTGTTTATCGGCTCCTCCGCCAAAACCAAACAACTGCACGCGACCCCGAAACTCCGCGCCAATTCCGAGGCGGTGAAACGCGTTATCGAAAACGGCAGCTATATTTTCGACGACCCCAGGCTGAGCATCGATCCGCAAATCAACATGCAGCACGAATACGCCATTCCGGCGGCCTTTTACATTCGCCGCAAGGGCAGGCGCTGGCTGTTTATTTTTGAATTGAAAAGCGGCTGGGTTCGCGAGGAGATTGAATTTTGTTTGAACGCCGTGCGCTCGGCAGTGAATTATCGCATGTTTTCCGACGCCGTGAAAAACGAATACGAGCAGGCCGCGCTGATTCAACGCAGCCTGCTGCCGGCCGCGAACCCGAAGATCAAAGGCTATCAAATCGCCGCGCGCTCGAAACCCGCGGACCTCGTGGTCGGCGATTTTTACGACTACTTTGAATTTGACGACGAGATGTTCGGCGTCGGCATCGGCGACGCCAGCGGCCACGGCCTGCTGGCGGCGATGCTGGTGCGCGACGTGGTGACCGGCCTGCGCATGGGCATTGAAAAAGAAATGAAAATGGTGCACACCATCAAAAAGCTGAATCGCGTTCTGCACCGCAGCACCTACTCCAGCCGTTTCGCGACGCTGTTTTACGCCGAGATCGAGCACAACGGCAATCTTATTTATGCCAACGCCGGCCATCCGGGACCGCTTCTCGTACACGGCGACCAGGTGCAAGTGCTGAAGGCGAACGGCACGATTCTCGGCGCGCTGCCGGACCTTGCGATTCAGCGCGCGATTGCGCGTTTTGAGCTCAACTCGGTGCTGGTGATGTACAGCGACGGCA
>Ga0247727_10008202_pt1 | contig 19494 bp, 24 predicted proteins | sample WisWelCaveWW1625_FD_202498 | JGI IMG/M metagenome (GOLD analysis project Ga0247727, IMG submission 202498) | Biofilm microbial communities from Wishing Well Cave, Virginia, United States - WW16-25 | ecosystem: Environmental > Aquatic > Deep subsurface > Groundwater > Cave microbial mat | place... | reverse complement strand
TGCGCTAATTCCAGTCTTTCCATCAATATAACTTGCTTTATCTGGAATTATTATTTCACCATTTGGTCCAAATTCAATCGCTCCCTCAACTCCAGATACACTTCCAATACCGTTAAGGGTTCCCTCATTCATGAATAGTCTATCTCCAGTTCCAAGATTGGAAACATCTACTTTTGAGTTTGAATTAGTAGCAATATCAAAACCAGTTTTGGTTATAGATACAGTAGAACCAGAAGGAAACTGATTTGGATTAGATAAGTCATAATCTCTTCCCTTGTATTCAACTTTTCCATCATTAGCAAATTTTATATCGCTGACCTCAAAACCAGATTTCTTTCCAAAAAGAAGATTGTTGCCAAAGGCATCTCCGTATGATTTTGTAAAAGTGGGATTATTATTTACTAATATTTCAGTTTTATATGGGTCTTTATTTAAATTTTCTACAAGCCTTATAGTTTCTTCTTTATTATGAAGTTCAATTTTTGAATAATATTCATCTGATAAATCATTAAAACCATATAAAGAGCACCAAGTTACACACTCGGGCTTAGAATCTTTCGTTAATGTTTTGCAATCGGGGCTGCATCCTGTAGGAGCATTCTCCTGGGCAAAAGCAAAAGAAAAAGACAATAAAAATATTATAACAAAATATGACATGGCTGCAAATGCTCTTTTTTTCATCTTAGTGTATATAAAAAAGAGTTTATTAATTTTTAGTTATTTGGACTTTCTGTGGCTGACTTATAGCCAACTCTCTCATAAGCTTTATCCTCTAAGAGATCTGGCCATTTTTTCTGTAAGATATATGCTGCTCTTTCTCTTATTTTCTTTCTTGTAATATCCTTTTCTTTTAATAGGTCTAAATATAAGTCTTTCATGCCCTCGTCCTTCTCAATAGATAAAGCTAATTCTAGATATTCTTCCCCATCCTTTAGAAGTTCTATAATATAGCCTCTTTCGAGTGATTCAGCAGCTGAAATATTTAATTTATCGTCTAGATCAGATTCTTTTCTGTAAGTTATTCCCACGATCTTTCGCAGAAAAGAATTTGTGTTTTTCAAATCTGTGTGTTCTCTTAAAAATTCCTCTTTCTGTGGATTCTGGCCTTCAAATTCTTTTCTTATAAGCTTAGAATACAAGTTTTCATTATTTGCAGGTTTTGATTGCAAAATGTTCCATATATTTTCAACTTTTTTTCTTGTAGATGGAATTAAGTAAAAGGTTATCTTTTCATCTATAACAGTTTCTGGCAAAGATTCAGCATTACCCGTATAAGAATCAAAATCGAGAAAAAAACTTCCCCTAATCAGGTATTTACTTATGCTACCTCCCTTTAAATCTACACCATTAAATTTAACACCTAGAGATTCTTCAAGACGACTAATAAGTATCTGAGCTGCGGGATTTTTAGAATAATTAATAGTTTTTATGAATCCATCCTTTGGCACTTCAGAATAAGCTTCTGAAAAAGGCATCAAAGTGCTTGCTAATAATAAAGTTGGTAAAATTGCCTTCCGCGCCTTTCTTAAAATGCCTTCCATTAACTTTGCGATATAATCACATATAAAAACCTTTCTTCAATGCCGAATCTGGGACAGGATTAAATTATTAACATCGTGATTATTTCTTATAATAACAACTTGCTTGTTATATTTTTTAATAATTTCTCTGTGGACATGTAAAGAGACTGGTTGCTTCGTAAAATAATATCTATAAACCTCTCTGATTAATTTCAAAGCTTCCAAGAAAGTATCGTTATTTCCTTTCTTTCTGGTTAAAAATCTCTTTAAAATTCTATAATTACAAACAATTTGAGGTATCTGCATAAAAATAATTAGATCTGCTTTCTTAAAGACATTTTCAGCATAATTGGACCATGTACCTTCTGTAATCCATTTGTTGCCTTTGCAGATATTATTAACGAGCACTATTCTCTCCTCGACCGGCCTTATTTTATCATATTTTACTTTGTATTTTATATCATCAAGTGAATAATAAGGAATATTCATGGCTTCCGATAATCTTTTAGCCAGCGTACTTTTACCACAGCCGTAAATACCACAAATATGAATCTTATTCATTTTTAAGATAATCCCTATTGTTTAGATACTCAATTAGACAGCTATTGCTTTCTATTCTTATTTCAGATACTGCACAATTACTAAACTTTAATCTGCTAATTGCCATATTCGGACTCATACATATATGATTTCCAAGGAAAGTTTTTAAAAACCATCCATGAGAAACTAAAACAGCTCTTTCCCCGCCAGCATTGGTAATTAAATTAAAACCCTCTTTAGCTCTTTCTGCTAAATCCGTTAAACTTTCTCCATTTGGTGGTCTTGCATTTCCAGTACATTCTAACAATAATTTAGATACTGCTTCTTTTTTCTTACCAAACCAATCCCCATTATTTATCTCTCTAAATAATGGGCTGTAAACTATTGGTAATCCCTTAAGTTCCCCTATTTTTTCTGCAAGAGCTCTGCATCTGTAGGCATCGCTTGAATACAATCTATCAATCGATTCTAGTTCAAGATGCTTAAGCAATTTATCAATTTGAATATATCCTCTGGCATCTAAATCTCCGTCCAAATTATGCTGAACTATGCCTTCAACATTGGCTTTCGTCACAGGATGTCTAATCATTATTATATTCATCTTAGTTCCTCCTAATTATTCTCTCCAATTCTGGAATTGTTTCCTTTAGAGCATACTGCCTTTGAATAGATTGTGAGCCTATTTTTCTTATCCATATCATTAAGGAGTATAGCCTCTCAGCTTCTGGATTAAATGAATTACCATACCCTCTTCTAAAAGATTTGATTCCCCGTTCCCTATCGATATTAAAAGTATGGCAATAATGCCCGGTATCCCAATTTATATCTCCAGAAGTAACTAAATCTAGATCTAATACAGCGACAACTTTTTCATTTTTAAATAGAAGATTACCTAAATGAAAATCTGCATGAAGAAAAGAGGGATTTGAGAATGGCTCGATGAGAATTTTTCCTTTCTCGTATTCTTTAATTAAGATATTGGCATATTTATCCCAAAAAGTTTTGTTCTTATCCAATCTTCTCAAAGACTCTTCAAAAAAAGAATCTAAAAAATCTAACCATGAATCGTTTTTTCCTATAAGGGAAGAATCAAATCTCCCATAACCCTCTACCTCCCTTATACTATGAATCAACTTTAAGACCTGTCCGGCTGAACAATGTACGGATTCTCTTTCTGATGAGGACAATTCAGCCAAATTTACATTTGAGCCTTCAACTTTTTTAACGAATAAATATTCCGGCCTCTCTTCATTCTCTGGCGCATGTTCTAATATATCAGCAACAGGTACTCCGGCAGATAACAGCTTCCTTGTAGCAGATACTCTTATATTGTAATTTTTAACTCTTTCATGTCTTGGAATAGTAAGAATTCTTCCGGAATCTTCAAATACCCAGTTATTCAGCCCTCTTTGAACTTGTACAAAATTTTCGTCAAATAATTTAGAAGCTAGCGCAAAAGCTTTTTGAAAAGAAACCTTATCCATTATTATTTTTCTCCTTCACAATCAAACTAGAATTCTCTAGCTGCCATACTCCTTTTTCGTTCCTAGAAATTACGATATATGAAGCATTTGGAAATTCGTAATTTAACAAATATTCTTGAATATCTTTATTAAAGATTAAACAAAATAATACTCTTAGAAAAGTACCGTGAGAAACAACAAGTACATTTTCACCCCGAGGCATATTATTTAACATTTTAAAAAATTCTATAGCGCGAAGTAAAACATCTTTTACGCTATCTCCCCCCGGTATTTTCTTATCCATAAAATTTCCTTTAACTAATGACCAATCAACTTCGCTTACAAGTCTGTCAGAAAACTCTCCACTAGATTTCTCTCTTATAAGAGAAATTGAATTAAAACCTAAACCAGTACATTCTGATATTATTTCTGCTGACTCAACCGCTCTCTTTTCATCGCTAGATATAATTCTATCAAATTTAAAGTTAGATAATTGCCCCCTTAAAGCCAATATCTGCTTTCTGCCTTTCCCATTCAAACTATCCTTTGGGCTTTGTAATCTTTTTTCTACATTATAAACAGTTTCTCCATGTCTAAGTAACACAATACGTAATTTATTATCTGAGTTCATTAGCCTTTCCCACCCCTTTCAAATATGCAGTTTCAGCCACCGTTTTATATCTATGCTCCAAATTGGGATTACTTATTATCTTTTTTAAAGTTTCTTTTGATACATTTTTGTTTCTAGAAATTATTCTTAATAAATAACCATACCCCTTTTCGTACCCAGTTCCGGTACCTATAAAGTCAAGTACATCTTTTGGACACTGTAAATGACAGCATATAGAAGCAAGTACGGCCCAACTCTTGCTGTTCTTACATTTTTCAAAAACTTTATAGAATAATTCTGGATCTTTACTAATATTAACATTCCATATCATTGCAATTTGAAGAAGTTCGTCAACTTCTTTCATATTCTCCAACTCTTTTAAAGAAAAATCCCCTTTTACAAATGTTTCAAATTTCTTAGTCCATTGTATACCCTTTGACTTATATAAGTAATCTATGAACAAATTCCAAACTCTCTGTTTCAACTCTGCAACATTATTAATATGAACCAATAGATAGCTCTTTAAGCCATTTTCATCGATTATCAAATTATCAGTAAAAATCTTTCTTTCATATAGTAATTTTACAGTCTTATCATCTAAATAAGTCAATCCCTCATCTTCAGAAGATTTATTTTGTATTAAAATTTCATTTCTCAATATCAATACGACATCAATACTTTCAATATATTTTTTATAATCCTCAAAGGCAATAAGTCTTCTTTCATATAAAGAACTTAGTGATTTATAGACTAGTGGAAAGTTATCTTCAAAATTGATCTTTTTTCCTTCTGATGTATCTAATATATTAATAAGCCATGTAATAAACATAAAATCCCGTGTACCTCCATGTCCATATTTAACATTTATTACATTTGGTTTTGTTCTCTGCTGATAATATTGATCAAAATAGAGTTTTTGAAAACATAATACCTTCTCAAGTCTCTCTTTAGTACAATATTTTTCTCTCAATCTTTTAACAAACTCATTTACAAAAGAGTCTCCATAAATGAATTTTGCTTCAATAAGTTGATTCCCTTCAGTGATACTATGTTTTAGATACTCTTCACAATCATTAAAATTTCCCCAATCTGGAACATCTATTTTAGAAAAATTTTCCTTTTTCAACAGATTTAAAAATTCAGACTTAAATAAAAAATAATCTTCATTATCCTCCTCTCTTATTATCATAATATCAGCATCAGATTCATCTATCATTTCTTGTCTAGATGGTGATCCAAAAAGAAAAATTCCAATTTTATTTAATCTTTTAGAAGATAAAGACTCCTTAGCCTTCTCGGCTAAAGATTTTATCAGCTCTCTAAACCTAAAAGAATAATTTGTAACGTAAATAAATCCCTTATTTTCTTTACTCTGGCGCATAATAATAAGAATGTATTACATATTTAAATCTAACTATTAGTTATTACTTTAAAGTTACTAAAAATTATTCAGTTAATAATAATTAAGCTAATTTGTTAAAGCATTCTTCGGTCGTTGTACAATCTGGGAATTTATATCTTGCCGCAAAACTATACTCATAAGGAAATCCTGTAAAATTAGAACTTTCATCGATTAAAGTAAAAATAAATTCATTTCTATCTTCTGTATCTAAAATTTTAACACTCATGTTATAACTTTCTATAATATTATTTATGCAAGTAACGCATAATGTTCTTGGATCTATTGTTTCAGAACTTGCTATGTCATTGCTTGCTCTTAATATAGATTCAAATCTCACAGGCCCTACATAGCTGGAAAAATCTTCAATAATAGAAGTTGAATTGCCTTTAGTTAAACTAATTGAAATTTTGGCATTAATTAATACTTTATCGCTAGATATTTTAGCAACCGCAATATTTGATCTTTTTCTTATATCTAATCCCCTATTTTTAAACTCAATAAAATCATTAAAACAAAAATCCAAATTGTTTTCTATATATTTTCCCAACTCTCTCTCTAAAACTACTTTAACAGGAACAAAATTGTCATTTTCATAAATATAGTATGGTGCAGGAAAAAATAAAAAATAACGTGACTTCTCAGGCAAGTTATAGTAGCCGCCTTGCTGCCCAATAGAAATAACAGCATCCACAGAAACCTGGTCCAAACAACTTTCAACATAATTTCTAATTTCTTTAACTTCGGGGCTTTCGGCAGTTTTTTGTGTCTGAACAAGCAAAAGAATAGCTGCTGCAGAGGCAACAATTACTATTGCAACAATAATAAATATAGTCACCTGCCCTCTTTTATACATGTGTAAAATAAACTAAAACAATATATAAATATAATCAAAATAATTTATAAGATATTAAATGTAACTAGGTAGTAATTACAATAGTAAGATTTAAATATAACTTATAATACGTTATATCATGTTAAAAAATGGGTCAATTAAAAAAGCAATTGGAACTTTAGCCTTAGCTTCAGCACTGATAATTGGTCCGCAATATGCCAATTCTCAGGAAAACACCTCTAAAAATACTTCAAATCAAAATTTAGAAACCAAATTAGAACCTGCATGGGATGGGAGTCATGCGACTGACAAAGAGCTGTTAGAGGTAGCTAGAGTTGTATATCCCTACTTTGAAAAAAAGCTTAACTCAAAAGTGCAAGGCATAAAAGCAGCAAGAGAATATTCAAATGAATATGAAACTGAAAATATATATATGGTTCTGACTCTTCATACACCTTGTTCTCCAGATATCCCTCCATTTATAGTAGATAAAGATAAAGATATGGTGCTTTTTTTTGTAAATTGTGGTATAGAGGAAATTTATGAAAAAAAAATAGCTGCATTATTACAGAATAAATCTGAACTAAAAACACAAAATCAAAAAAATTATGCACTTCTTTTAAAAAGAGAATTCAAAGATTTTGTGGAAAAAGACTTATCTGATAAGGAAGTTTTCAAAAAATTTGCATCATTTTATGGTGGAACTACAGATGAAGGATCATATAGGGAGAATTTTTTAAAAGGAAGATTGCAACTTGCCGATTGCAAAAAAGGATATAATATAGCTCAATGCAAAGAGAGAGAGCTCTGTGCGGGAATACTTAATGGAAGAACACTTGAAAATTTAGGTAATGTATATAACTTACTAGACAACTCATCTGAAGAATATACATTATTACCTAGAATTGATAATTATTTACATAAGAAAAATAATAATAACATAAAACAATTTATAGAAAATGGTACAGCAGATGAGATAAAACAAAGGATTTTAGATTATCTTAAAGAATACTATCCTGAAGATTTCCAGAGAGTTATAGATAGCAAAGATCTAGTGCCAGATTTTGTTACAATGATAAAGAAAAAAAATTAAACTAATTTATTAAAACAATCCTCTGTAGTTGAGCAGTCTGGAAATTTATATTTTGCCGCAAAACTATACTCATAAAGAAATTCTGTAAAATTACTTTGATCATCTGCCAATGCATAAATAAAATCGTTTCTATCATCAGTCTCTGTTATAGTTACCTGTAAACCATAACTCTCAGCAATATTTTGTATACAAGTAATACACATTGTTCGTGGATCTCTTGTTTCAGAGCTGGCAATTTCATTGCTTGCCCTCAGTAAGACATCAAATCGAACAGGCTTTACTATAGTATAAAAATCATTAACTAAAGAAGTTGAATTATCCTTAGTAACGCTAATAGGAATTTTTGCAGTGATACCCACACTATTATCACTGCCAACTATTCTTATAGATATTTTATTACTTCCCGTTTTCTTAACATCATAGCCTTTTTGCTCCAAAACAGAAAAATCTGCAAGGCAAAAATCAATATTATCTTTTATATATTTGCTAATTTCTAATTCTAAGACCTGCATGCCTGGAACTAAATCTTCAGTTTCATATATATAATATGGTTTGGGAAAAAATGAGAAATAATTTGTTTTCTCAGGAAGATTATAATAACCGCCCTGCTCTCCAATAGATATAATTGCATCTTTAGAAACGTCCTGCAAGCAAGCTCCAACATACTCTCTAACATCTATCACTTCCGGACTCTCAACTGCCTTTTGTGTTTGAACAAGCAGAAGTATCATTACAGCCGAAGCAACAATCAATATTGCAACAATAATAAATATTGTAACTTGCCCTCTTTTAAAAACCATAATTTAGCAAGCAAAAAATAGTATATAAAATTAATTAAAAATTATAGAACCTTGTAATTAGCTTGTAAAAGTATAGGATTCGTAAGACCTTGGTCTTTGCTATCCGATCAGTCTCTTGATATTCTCTATATTCTCAGCTATCTCTTGGCCTCTTTTAGTCAGCTTGATAAGCTTAATTCTGCCTTTCTTCTCAAAAACAACAAGGCTAAGTCTTTCCAAGCTCTGCAGAATCTTTACTGCGTGGCTATATGTGCAGTCAACTTCTTTTGCAAGCAAGCTTCCATAGCGGGCGCGTGCAATCTTTTTCAAAGCAACTAGCATTAATGCCGGCTTTCTTCTGAAGAATATGTCAAAATTTTCTTTCATTTTTTATTTATTGTGTGGGATATATATTATCCAAACTATATATTCAATTTGTATATGGCTTTTAAATCTTTCTGCATATTTGTTACCTAGAATAGTAGCAAAATGATGTATAGAAAAAAAATGGTAACACTCTGTCTAATCTTTAAAATCAAAAAGACGATGTGCCACTCCACCTTAAAAGGTGGATTTTGAAAAGGCACTCGTCTTTTGGATGCTCAAGATACTACTCCACACTAAAGTGTGGAGTTTTCTGTCAAGTATCTTGACATAAATAAAATAGCTTGCTAAATTTATTAATTTTATAGGGTTTACAAATCTCAAGAGAATACTTCTCTTGACGACACCCAAGAACTAAAGTTCTTGGTGGACCTTGGTCTTTGCAAGTCCTAGAACCTTGGTTGTAGCAAAACTTATAATTGAACGTTTATTGATATGGATATGACAAAGAAATTCAAGATACTGGCTGCCTCAGACCTGCACGGTGAATCAAAGTTAGCCAAGAAACTGGCAGAAAAAGCAGAAAAAGAAAAAGTAGATCTAGTTGTTTTATGCGGAGACATAACTGGCTTCACAGAAACAAAAAATATTATAAAACCATTTAAAGATAAACATCAAAAAGTTCTTATCTTGCCGGGAAACTGGGATTCATTTGCAACTACTGATTTTTTAGCAGAGCTATATGGAGTAAAAAATATTCATGGATATTCTGTAAAATATGAAAAAATTGGTTTCTTTGGTGCAGGAGGAGCAGAAGGTCCAGGGCCTGGAAGAGTCTCTGACAAAGAAATTCTAAGTACACTAAAAAAGGCCCATAAAAATTTGGAAGGAATAGAGAAAAAAATAATGCTCACGCACATGCATCCCGCTCATAGCGTTTCTGAATTTTCTGGAATACCTGGAAGCAAAGCAATAAGCAAAGCAATAAAGCAATTCAAGCCGGATCTTCTGCTTCATGGACACATTCACGAAGCAGCAGGTATGGAGCAGATAATAGGTAAAACCCGAGTTATTAACGTAGGCCGTGAAGGCCGAATCATAGAAATCTAGCTTTTTCTTAAAAACATTATCCAAACATCTATATAATTTAAATACCCTCAAAAAATAAGTGCTAAAATGGCTGTAAATGAATTCATACCTATAACTGACGCAAAAATAGCCACAGAGAAAGAAGTAAAAAAGAAACTTTCGATTGAGGAGCTGACCACTATTGAGTCTCCGGGAAAACCAGTTCCCCTATCTCTCCCTGCCAAAAAACAAATAAAAAAAACAGTTAGTAAAGGTAAAACGAAAAAAGAAACGAGCAGTGCAGAAACAATAACAGAAAAAGATTCTATTCTTATTATAACAGAAAAGCCGCAGGCAGCCCTTAAAATTGCCTCTGCTTTAGGAAATCCAATAAAATATTCTGATGATGGAGTTTCTTTCTATGAATTATCTCGTGATGGGGAAAAAATAATTGTTGCATCAGCTGTCGGCCACTTATTTAACTTGACTTATGTCAAAGGACAAAAAGGCTGGCCGATTTTTGATGTTGTTTGGGAGCCATCTTACGAACATAAGAGTGCTGCATTTACAAAAAAATACTATAATGTATTAAAACAATTGGCAAAAAGAGCAAAAGAATTCATAATAGCAACAGACTATGATACAGAAGGGGAAGTTATAGGATGGAATGTTCTAAGATTCATTTGCAAGCAAAAAAATGCAAAGAGAATGAAATACTCAACTTTAACAAAGTTAGAATTGGAAAAATCATTTGATAATCTTATGCCTGAATTAGACTGGGGAAATGCTAGAGCTGGAGAAACACGCCACTATATTGATTGGTTTTACGGAATAAACTTGTCTCGTGCTTTGATGTCTGCAATAAAAACATCAGGCTCGTTTAAAATTCTCTCAATTGGCCGTGTTCAGGGCCCTACGTTAAAAATAATTGTAGATAAAGAAAGAGAAATAGAAAACTTCAAGTCTGAGCCTTACTGGCAAGTGCTGGCCATGCATGATGGCTTTGAATTTAGACATCCTGAAGATATTTTTGATAAATCTCTGCTTTCACAATTCAAAGATATAAAAGAAGCTGATGCAGAAACAAAAAAGACTGAGGAATCTCTGTCTCCTCCTGTGCCTTTTGACCTAACTACATTGCAAAGAGAAGCCTATAGATTTCATAAATTAAATCCATCTGAAACTCTCAAAATTGCGCAGAAACTCTATTTAGAGGGGCTTATTTCTTACCCTAGAACAAGCAGTCAAAAAATTCCAAAAGAAATAGAGCCTAAAAAAATACTAAAGGCTCTGGAAAAAGTATTTCCAGAAGCAAAAGAAGCTTCTCGTTCTAAGCCGATAGAAGGAGAAAAGTCAGACCCTGCACACCCTTCTATATATCCAACTGGTGATTATCAAGATCTGTCCGGAACAGAAGAAAAATTATACAACTTAATTGCAAAAAGATTTATTTCTGCTTTTTCAAAAGATGCAATAACTGCAAACAAGCGCGTCACTCTAACAGCAGCAACAGATAAAAAATTAAAATTCAAGGCTTCTGGTCTCAAGATTTTAGAAAAGGGATGGACAAAAGTTTATCCTGCAGCTCTTGAAGAAAGCGACATTCCAGATATAAATGGAAAAGTAAAAATTGATGAGATTAAAATTCTAGATAAAGAAACACAGCCTCCAAAGCGTTACACTCCCGCTTCTCTCGTAACAATTCTTGAAAAGAAGAATCTTGGAACAAAAGCAACTCGATCATCAATAATAGACACCCTTTTTGATCGCGGTTATTTAGACGGAAAAAGCATAAAAGCTACACCTCTAGGTCTGAAACTTATTGAAGCACTTGAAAAACACTCTCCAATTATAATTGATGAAAACCTCACAAGGCAGTTAGAAGAAGAAATGGAGCAAGTTCATGAAGACAAAGACAAAGAAAAAAAGGAAAATGAAATTATAGAGAAAGTTAAAAAAGTAATAATTGATATCTCAAAAGAATTCAAGGAAAAGGAAAAGGAAATAGGCCAGGACTTGCTAAAGGGAGTAGAAGTTCAGAGAAAAGAACAAAATGAGGCAAATACTCTTCTTCCCTGCCCAACATGCAAGAAAGGAAATCTTAGAATTATGTTTAATCGTGCTTCAAGGCGTTATTTTGTCGCATGCTCGGCTTATCCAGACTGCAAGCAAACTTACACATTGCCTCCAAATGCATTAATGAAAAAATCAGAAAATTTCTGCGAATCATGTAAATATCCAAAACTCCTTGCTATCAGAAAAGCAAAACGCCCTTGGGAGCTTTGCTTTAATCCCGAATGCGAAATAGTAAAGAAACAGCGTGCTGAGTGGGAAGCTAAGAAAGCTAATTGGCAGGCAAATAAGGAAGATAAAGAAAAATCAGAAAACTAATCAGCAGGCCCGCGATCCCCTTATTCCGCCAGAGCAAATAGGATGTTCTTCAATTAATCTCCCAAGTCTTTCATAATGTGTGGGATCACCATTGACTTCTCTGTCTGCTTCTTCATATCTTGCTCTCTGTCTTTCGATATTAGTTGCATCATACCATCTTTCAAATTCTTCTAAATTCATTGTAATTAAAAGAAGATGATCTAATATATAAAATTAATTAAAAAGAATTTTCATAACCTCTATTTACAAGTTTAATAATTGTTTTTTCTGCACTATCTAAGTCTAAGTTTATATCCTTAATAACTTTTTCTAATTCACTTATCTTAGACTGCTCCAAAAATACCTCCTCATTCAAAGCCATCTGAACCAATTCTTTAACATGATAATTAGCAGCATAAATTTGAAGAAATAAATAGAGTTCACTTTTTCGGCCTTCACTTTCAAGTTTTTCCGGGGGCAACCTCTCATTTTCTCGATCAGATATTTGCTCATTCAATAATGCCCGATCATTCTTTAATAGTTCTACAGCTTTTACTATTTCTTTATGCAAATCCATTGTATATTATCTCGGAAAAAACGTCTGAGGCCGCTATCACCTCTTATTTGCCTTACTTGCCTTTTCTTCCCCAAGCTCTCAAGCTAGGTCTTACTTTCAATGTTGGGCCCTTATTTCTCAATCCTCTTGATTTCTTAGCTGCACTAGTCAATCCTCTTTCAGCTCTCTTTTTATTTTCAGGCATTGTAATCCACTTCATTGTTGGATCATTAATTATTTCAGGTTTTGTTGGATCAACCATTATAACTTCAAAGAAATAATATCTTCCGTCTTTTCCAATCTGATAAGAACTCAAAACTTCAAGGTTTGGATAATGTCTTGCTGCTCTTATTTCAGCAACCCACTGATAATTCATCTTCAATGTCTTTCTAACGTGCTGCTTCCTGCTTTTCCTGCCGTGCTTATGCCTTGATCTCTGTCTTCCACCTCTGATCAATCTTACTCTCATAACAATAATTCCCTTCTTTGCCTTGTATCCTAATGATCTTGCTCTATCAAGTCTAAGCGGCTTCTCAACTTTGACAATTGCCTCTCCAGCTCTCCATTGTATAAGTTTGCTTTGAAGCATCTCTCTAGAAGGCTTCTTCCATATTTCACCAATATAATGATACATTCCTTTTGCCATGAAAACAATTAATGAAATTGGTTTTTAAATCTTTAGCTCGTGAGAGCTAAAGGGAGTAAGAATTTTTTAAAATTCTTGAACCTTCTGGCTTTTCAAGGACAGAATGGGATAAAGATTGTAAACAATCTTTAAATGTTATTAAAAAGAACTAACGGGGCTGAAAAACAAGGTCTCTAGTGAAGGTCTCTGCCTTTTGACCATATAAAACTTTTTTAACAATAAAATCATCTAGTCCATATGTCAAATTTGCATATTGCAAAGCATCTCTATACGTATCCCAACACGAAAAACCATCGCGAGCATTGCCTGCGGCATATCTTCCATTATTATTAATTAATAAATGAGTTAAAACTTTTTCAAAAGCAGCAACATTTTCTTCTAAAGTAGTTTTGGTCTTGCTATCAGGCATAATTTAATAATGAATTAATAGATTAATAAACATTTATTTCCTCCAAACATTACTTTTTTATACCTTCTTCAAGTTTATCAAATATGACTAAGAAAAACACATTTTACGTAACAACTGCAATTGACTATGTGAATGCAGAACCGCACATCGGACATGCCTATCAAAAGATAGCAGCTGATGTTTTGGCTAGATGGAATTCTCTTCAAGGTAAAGATGTCTTTTTCCTTACAGGAACTGATGAGCACGGTAAAAAGATAGCTGATTCAGCAGAACAAGCAGGAAAAAAGCCAAAAACATTCACAGATCAAATGTCAGAAAAATTCAAAGAATCTTGGAAAAAATTAAACATAAAATATGATAGATTTATCAGAACAACTGATGGTGATCATGAACAGGTTGTGCAGGTTATTCTGAATGAAGTTCACAAAAAAGGAGATATCTATGAAGGATACTATGAAGGCTATTACTGTACAGGATGCGAAACGTATTATACAGAAAAAGATCTAATAAAGGGCTGTTGTCCTATACATAAAACAAAAATAGAAAAATTAAAAGAAGAGTCTTATTTCTTTAAACTGTCAAAATATCAGAAATTCCTTCTAGAGTATTATAAAAAAAATCCTGAATTTATATTGCCGGAAGAAAGAAGAAATGAAATAATAAATAGAGTAAAAGAAGGTCTTCATGATTTATCAATATCTAGAACAAGTTTTAAATGGGGAATTCCATTGCCATTTGATAAAGATCATGTCTGTTGGGTTTGGTTTGACGCTCTTCCAAATTACATTTCTGGAGTAGGATACTTAGAAAACTCAAAACAATTCAAAAACTTCTGGCCAGCAGACATACATCTTTTAGGAAAAGATAATGGATGGTTTCACGCAGTTATCTGGCCTGCAATGTTAAAATCATTGGGAATTGAATTGCCAAAAACTGTATTTATTCATGGATTCCTCACATTCAACGGACAAAAAATAAGCAAAAGTCTAGGCAATGTTATTTCTCCAAATTATCTGGTAGATAAATATGGGGCAGATACAATAAGATACTTCTGTCTAAGACATGTTCCTTTCGGCCAAGACGGAGATTTCTCAGAGCAGGCGCTGATAGAAAGGCACAATAATGAACTTGCTGACAAACTAGGCAATCTAATTTCTCGCGTTTCTACTCTAGCAGAAAAATACGGCTTAGAAGCTAAAAAAGGAACTCCAATATTAGAAAAAGAAACACAGAAAAAGGTAGCAAAACATTTTGAAAACCTTGAATTCGATCGAGCATTGAACGAAATATTTGCTTTAGTTGACAAATGCAATGAATATGTACAGGAAAAGAAGCCCTGGGAAACACACGATAAGAAAATACTTTACGAGCTAGTCTATGCAATCAAAGTCATAACCATACTGCTCTCTCCTTTTATGCCTGAAACCTGTGAAAAAATTGCAAAAACATTTAATTTCAAAATCTCCCTAGATGAAATTGATTCTCCTTTGAAAATAACAAAGATTAAAAAAGCTCATGTACTTTTTAATAAAATCGAGCTTGTTGCTAAAGTCGAACAGTCTAAACAAACTCAAAAACCAAAAATAGAAGGAATAGCAAACATGAATACAATAAAATACGAAGATTTCACAAAACTTGACCTGCGTGTCGGCGCAATAAAAAAAGTCGATGAAATTGAGGGAGCAGATAAGCTGTACAAATTAGAAGTAGATATAGGAAAGGAAAAAAGAACAATTCTTGCAGGTTTAAAACAGCATTATAAGAAAGATGAACTAAAAGGCAAGCAAGTTATTGTCATCTGCAATCTTGAACCGAGAAAAATGAAAGGCGTAGAAAGCCAAGGAATGCTTCTCGCAGCCGTCTCTGATGACGAAAGTAAAGTTATCTTGCTCTCTCCGGAGAAAAAAATAGATTCTGGAAGTAAAGTCAGATAATTAGATTGTAAAGTATAGGGTTTACAAAGACCTTGGTCTTTGCGAGTCAAGAACCTTGGTTCTATTTATAGTCCAAACAATCTCTCAATTAAACTACTCTTCGCTTTGTAAGGAATTCCCGCAATCTTGGCGGCAATTTTCATATAGGCCTTTGCAGCTTTGCTTTTTGGATGTGTATGAACTAAAGCATCTCTCATTACAACTGACATCGGCACATTCCTATCTTCAGAAACAACACCGATAATCGGAAGTTCAAGCATGTCGCTTATATTAGAAAGGGGCATTTCAACCCTATTACTTTTTACTCTGGTAACAATAACTCCTCTGACAAACTTTCCCATATCTTCAATTACTTTGCTTGTCTTCAATGCATCTGTCACAGCAGGAATTTCCGGATTTGTAACAATTATTATATCATCTGCAGCAATAAATGAAGCCAGTGCTTCTCCGCCAAGTCCTGCAGCAGAATCAAAAATTACATAATCAGCAACTTGTTTTAATTTCTTTCCAACTTTTTTTAAGCCGCCGTGATTTATTTTCTTTAAATCCTTCACTGATAAAGAACTTGGAACAATTTTAGTTCCTGATTCGTGTTCATAAATTGCATCATATATTTTGGCTTTTCCTGAAAGAACATGATTAAGGCTTATTGGCACAATGGGTGCTCCCAAATGCAAGCCGACATTTGGTGTTGTTAAATTTGCATCTACTATTACTACTTCCTTTCCTAAAGCATTTAATGCCGCTCCAAGATTGACAGCAGTTGTCGTTTTGCCAACGCCGCCTTTGCCCGAAGTTATTGTTATTAATTTTGCCATCTTTTTAAGCGAAAATTTCTCGCAATTTAAATCTGTCTCATTGAGAAACAAATGAAATTACTTAAGAGAACTTATAAACTTTTCTAACAGTGCAGAATATTCCTTTAGCTTGTCTAGATTGATATTGACAAAATCAGCCTTATATTTAACCTTCAGATTTACGCCCTTTCTAAATTCATTTTCTCTGATTTTTTCAAGCTGTTCAATGTCTCTAAAAAATTCATATAGAACTAAAGTTTCATTAATTATCTCGTTGTTCGCATAGATTTTTTGCAATTGAATAAGTTTTGCACGCGGTGCATCTGGAACCGGCTTCCATTTCTTCTGTTTTTTTGCCTTTTCTGTAAGTAAATCTATTCCCATTTCTATCATAATTTTCCATCTGTGCAGCAGATTAATGATGACGTCGCAGGTCTTAGTATACTTTAAGCTTACATAGAGAAGATGATCGGCACTGATTTTTTCCTTGATTATTTTTTCCATAAAAGTGGCGATCTATAGATTAGACAATTTTCACCTCGAAGAGCGCAATACTACCGACGCCAAACTAATATATATACCTTTCTAAAGTAACACTTCCAGCGACTAAAGTGACGCTTTAAACGCCCTATTCATGCTTTCAAGCAACTTTCTTGAAACAGATAAAAATTCCTTTATTTTTGACAAATCCAGCTCAAAAACTCCTGAATTATCGTCTAAAATTATCAGTTTGCCAGATTTAGAAAACTCAAATCCGCTTTCTTTGTGCTTCTTTCCAAGAAATATAATCTCCTTGACAATCCCGTTCTCCGCTTCATTAAGTTTGTAATTAAACGAACATTTGGTAAAAAATATCTCCAGATTCTTGTTCTTATCACTGCTCAATTTCAGTCTATTATGCAAATATTCAAATTTTATTACGGTAGAAACCATTAAAACAACACATTTAAACAAACTATCAAGAGCTTTCACAAGTAATTTTGGATCTTTAACAACCGGAAAAACAACATTAGCAAGATTATCTGCACTCTGCCAATTTTTCTCCGCCTCAATCAGATTGTTTACAAACTGTTTTCTTATATCTTCCATAATTTATATTGCAAACTTGCCATCCTTGTAAATTACAATCTCTCTTCCATCTTCAAGCTCAGCCGTCACTTCTCTGTTTTTAGTAGAAATAATATCAGTATGAACAGAAGAATCATTATAACCCATATCTTTCCACTGTTCTTTGCTCACTTTTGAAGGATCTCCAGGGTAAGAATCTTTGTAAGCATTTCCAAGAGCAACATGTGTGTTTCCATATTGTCCTCCAAAGTTTTCATCAAACAAAGTCTCAGCCATAAACTTATCAATTCTAGAAAGACGGGAGTCAGTCAAAGAATATTCTCCAACCATACAAGATCCTTCATCACTTGCAATCATTTCTTTTAAAACCTGCTCGCCTTTGTCAGCTGTTGCCTTTACAACCTTGCCTTCTTTAAATTCTAAATATATTCCCTCTATCAAATTTCCATATCTATAAAGTGGTTGATCAAATCTTATATGTCCTTCAGTTATTCTACAATCTGGAGAAATAAAAACTTCAAAGCTTGGAATATTCCTTCCGCTTCCACCCATCCACTTTCTATTCTTGCCAAGTCCAATGATTAAATCAGTTCCTTCTGATTTTATAGTTAATTTTTTGATATTCAATTCATCAAGTTTATTTTTAACTCTTTCAACTTCAGCAGTCATTTCTTTCCATTTGGAAATAGGGTCTGACTCATTTAGATAACAAGCTTTTATTATTTGATTCCAATATTCTTCAAGCGATAAGCCTGCTTCTTTTGCCATCGCTTCTGTTGCATACATAGCTAGAGTCCAAGTAAATTTTCCAGCATTTTCTTTTTCATTTTTCCAATCCATATAGGGCTTGAATGCCTTAGACTTCATCATAATCATTTTAGGATCTATTCCGCTAAGCTCATGCTTATTTGTTTCAGCAACAATAAATACAGAATGATCAATTTCATCTACTCTCCCTTTCAATAACTTGCCAGGGAAAAAATTAAGATGATGCTCTTCAGCAAGCTCGTAAAATTCGCGGTCCATATCATTTGGCAGATAATGAATTATTGAATGCGCTCCAGCTTTCAGAACTGCGCGTCTCAAACTTACAAGAAGAGGTTTAGCAACTTCAGGAACTTGCAGCAGAACAACTTCTCCCTTTTTCACACCTTTGCACCCATTTAGTGCAAAATTAATTAGAACATCTGCATATTTATCAAGAATTTCCTGCGAAGGTCCATAACTTTCTCCCATCTTAATCAAATCAGCTCAATTTAACAATTGCCTCGGCAATATCACCAGTCTCTTCAAGAGCTTTTCGAGCCTCTGCCTTGCTCTTTCCTGTCTTCTCCATTACCATTTTAATATCATCTTCCGTTATTCCAGATTCTTCCCTCGCCTCTCCAGTTATCTGCCAGCTTTCCTGCCCCTGCATAACAATTTTCTGAACATTAGGATTCTCAATAATAATCTTTCCATCGCTCTTCTCAATTATAACTCTCTCTGCAGCTATCTCTTCCTGCTTTATTCCCATCTGCTTCATCATAGCAGCCATTTTCTTAGGATCTATTCCACCAAACATATTAGTTTACCCTCTTTAGGAAGATGTTCTTTCCACTCTCGCCCGTTTAAAACTGCTTCTAATGCAAATGTATATCTTGTCCAAGCATGAATATTGTGTACATCATTTTTAGCACTAAAAACCTTCCAAAAATCTTCTGTAAGCCTATGTCCCTCTCTATCTGATTCCATATATTTTAATAATTCATGATTTGGCTGATCATTTTTAAGTTTTTCATAAGCTCTTTCTAGCATACGACCTTGAGCTTCATAATCATCCATTAATCCTGACATGGAAATTCAAAAAATCAGGCTTATTTATATTTTTCTAAAGAAACAATTTAACCGGCAACAGGCCAGAAAATCTTCAAAGCCAATACAAACAATACAACTAAAATTATAAATCCAATTACGTGTCCTGGAGAAAGCATAAATTTGCTTTCATATTCTTCATCATATCTCATCAATCCCCCGAATCCACCGGGCATGTGTATTTTATTGTCTGCCATACTTATTTTTCCTCAAGCTTCTTTAAAAATCT
>Ga0247727_10008201_pt1 | contig 19495 bp, 13 predicted proteins | sample WisWelCaveWW1625_FD_202498 | JGI IMG/M metagenome (GOLD analysis project Ga0247727, IMG submission 202498) | Biofilm microbial communities from Wishing Well Cave, Virginia, United States - WW16-25 | ecosystem: Environmental > Aquatic > Deep subsurface > Groundwater > Cave microbial mat | place... | reverse complement strand
TGATCCGAATTGGATTCCGGAAACAAAACAGAATAAAATCGTAGCTGAAAAGATGTTACAACATCTGCCTTGATAGTGAGCGATAGCGGTCGAAACTTTCTCGATCATCCTTCATTGGGTTCAGGATGTAACGCGAACCATGAAAGACTAGAAAAGGACAAAAATGGAAAAGATTGAAAATCTGGCGCAACTCGTCTTTAAGACGATACAGCAATCAAACCGGCCCGATTGTCTCCTGGTAAAGAAAAGCGGGACTTACGTCAACATTTCATCAAAGGAAGTGGTTGAGACTGTCGAAAGCCTTTCCGCAACTCTCATACGTCTGGGAATCAACACCGGAGATCGTGTCGGTCTGCTATCTGAAAACAGACCGGAGTGGGCCTTTGCAGATCTGGCCGTTCTGGCCGCCGCGGCAGTGACGGTCCCTGTTTATGTAACTCTGCCTTCAAAACAGATTGAATACATCGTTAACAACTCGGGAATGGCCGCCATTCTGGTTTCCAGTGCCGCACAACTCGAAAAAATCCTCCAGATCCGCGATCAAACCCCCGCACTGCGCCACATAATTATTTTTGATGCACCCGGTCAGGGCCCGCTCCCGCCTGACGTGATCCCGTTTTCTCAAGCCATTCGTGACGGCAGTGAAGTATTGAAGTCAGAACCGGAACTCGTTCGAAGCAGAACTGCTTCGATCAAGCCGGAGGATGTATTCACCATAGTGTACACATCCGGTACTACGGGAGAACCTAAAGGTGTGATGCTCACACATCGAAACCTGGTGAGTAATATCGAAGCAGTCAACCATGCCGGCTTCCAGTTCACCGCTCAAGACCGCACGCTTTCGTTTTTGCCTCTCAGTCACATTCTCGAAAGAATGGTGGGATACTACTGCATGCTTTATTTTGGAGGGAGTATCGCATACGCTGAAGGCCTTGAATCAATGCCCAAAAATCTTGTAGAGGTAAAACCAACGGTATTTATCTCAGTTCCGCGTGTCTATGAAAAATTTTACAGCCGCATCATGGATAACGTTGCCTCCGAAAAGGGAATAAAGAAAGATCTGGCCGATTGGGCGCTGAAGACGGCTGCGGAATACGCAGAAACTCGATTGAGCGACCGGGCTCCGTCCGTGTTCTTGAATGCCAAATATTTTATTGCCGACAAGCTCGTCTTAAGCAAGATTCGTAAGCGATTGGGCGGACAACTCAGGTTGCTTGGTTCCGGAGGCGCTGCCTTGCCAAAACAGCTCGGCCACTTCTTTTATGGAATCGGTCTGACAATTCTTGAAGGATACGGACTTACCGAAACATCTCCGGTCATCTGTTTCAATCGACCCGGAGGATTCAAATTCGGAACTGTGGGACAGCCCGTTCCAGGAGTTGAAGTCAGGATCGCGGAAGACGGTGAAATTCTTACCAGCGGACCTCATGTAATGAAAGGATATTTTAATAAACCGAAGGAAACTTCGGAGGCTATTACACCGGATGGGTGGTTCCACACGGGGGACATCGGTGAAATCGACGCCGATGGATATCTCAAAATCACTGATCGCAAAAAGGATTTGATTATTACTTCCGCCGGAAAAAACATTGCACCTCAGTTTATTGAGAACATGGTCAAAACATCAAAGTACGTGACACAGATCGTCGTCATTGGAGATAAAAGAAAATATCCATCGGCTCTTGTGGTCCCAAACATGGAAAACCTGCGAAAATTCGCGGACGTAAACCGGATTCCCGAATCGGAAATACTGACAAGCAATGCTGTCATAGAGGAGATTTATCGCGATATAGAACGATTGAGTCAGGACCTGGCCCCTTTCGAGAGAATTAAGAAGATCGCTCTGCTGGAAAAGGAGTTTACGATTGACTCGGGGGAATTAACTCCGAGCTTGAAGATCCGCCGCAACATTGTCGAAAAAAAATATAAAGAAACTATCGATAAACTCTATTCGGAACCAGTCTTAAATTGATCGACTCTCGTCTTACTGCATACAGGCACTTCGGACCGGCCGATCCATCGAAGTTTCGCCGGCAGCATCGCGATCCGGAAAAGCCTGAATAATGCTCTTTCGATTCACCTTGAGGATTGATAGAATGGATGTCCTATGCACAGATTCCGACAGCTTGTGACTGCTCTCCTTCTGGTGCTGGCGCTGGGATGCGCCGGCAATCAGGCCCTCCGCAGAGCTGAAAAGGCGCTCAAAAACAAAAACTGGGACGTGGCTGTTTCAGAATACGAACAGGCCCTGAAAAATGATCCGCATAACGGCGAGTTGAAACTCAAATTCAACATGTCCAGGGTGTTCGCTTCCAGACAACACTATGAAGAAGCAAAAAAATACATCGAAACAACCAATTTGGAAAAAGCGGCGACAGAGCTGGAACTTGCCGTTCGCCTGGATCCGGAAAATAGACCAGCCATCTCGGAATTGGATCGTGTGCGCGAAATGATCAAGCACCCGGAGCAGAGTCAGGACCAAAAACCGCCCGAAGACCGGCCGCTTTCCGAATTACCAAGCATTGCGCTTGAACCCGAGTTTAAACCCCGCAGCAATACGCCGATTGCCCTGCGTTTCAAGGATACATCCCTTCGGGAAGTGATTCAGACTCTGGGAAAAGTTGGAGATGTAAACGTACTTTTTGATAAAGATTTCCGCGATATGCCGGTGAGTTTTGATTTCAGCAACACCACTTTCTTGCAGGCAGTCGATACGGTTTTGACCACCACCCACAATTTTTACAAGGTGATTGGAAAGAACACGATCATGATCGCGCCGGATACCCCGCAAAAACGGGCGGAATATGAAGAGACCGTCAGCCAGACTTTTTTTCTCTCCAGCGCGGATGTGGAAGAAATTGCCAGAGTCCTGCGAAACGTTCTCGGAATCCAGATGATCGCAACCAATGCCCGTCTGAACACTGTTACGGTAAAAGATCGCATCACCAAAGTGCTTGCTGCAAGAAAAGTTGTAAAACAGCTCGATAAAGCCAAGCCCGAAGTTGTCGTCGATGTCGAAATCCTGGAAGTGAACCGCAGCCGTTTCCAGCAGTTCGGTTTACAGATAGCCTCCCCGGGCTCTGACGGAATTCAAACAACTGTTTTTACCAAGCCGACTGAGCTGGCTCTCGATCCCTCGCCGATTGTGACTCGATCCAATTTCTTTATCGCTAATTTTCCACAGGCTACAGTTCGTCTTTTGCGTCAGGACAGTGACTCAAAACTACTTGCGAGTCTTCCGCTACGGACCGTTACCGGCGAAACGGGAAGAGTGCGCTTCGGAACGCAGGTCCCGGTGCCACAAACGACGTTCGCTCCTATCGCAACGGGCGGCGTTAACCAGCAACCGATCACTTCATTTGTCTATCGCGATGTGGGCATTAACATTGACATCACTCCACGCGTGCATCGCAACGATGAAGTCACGCTCGAACTCATTGTTGAAAGCAGCTCAATCTCAGGCACAGGGTTCGGCAACCTTCCACAATTCAGCACCAGCCGCGTTGAAAAGACCATTCGCCTGAAGGAAGGCGAAACCAACATTATCGCCGGATTGATTCGGGATGAAGAAAGACAATCACTGAAAGGGCTTCCGGTTCTGAGCAGAATCCCGATTCTGGGGAAACTCTTTTCTGCAAACGAAACGGAAGTAAAGGAAACAGACGTGATCCTTGCGCTGAGTCCGCACATCCTTCGCGGAGTTGATGTATCGGCGGAAGATGAAAAAATGCTGTGGTTGGGAATTGAAGGGCAGCAACAAAGTCCTTACCGCCCGTATCAGCCGGTTATTCCGCAACCCTTACAAACTGAGGAGCCTGTAGAGGATGAGGAGCCGGATGGGGATGAAGTAATCGAAGAAGACGAGGATGTCGACGAAGAAGAAGAATAGCGGATAGACAGCTACCCCGAACCAGTGTGCATAAACATGATACAGATTTATGATCCGAAGCTGAATCGGAAGGCGCTATTCTCGTTTCGCATCAAGACGGCCAAAACTCTGCTGAATCGTCGCAGATTCGCTGAAATCTGAAATCTGAAATGTCTTGGTAGGGGGCCTTTGATACCTGTTCCGCCGCATCCCAAAAAAAAACTCGGACAGAACTTCCTGCAGGATGAAAACATCCTTCGAAAGATTGTCGAATTCATCGCGCCGGTTCGCGCCGATTCGATAGTGGAAATAGGAGCAGGCACTGGAGCCCTGACGGCGCGACTGGCGCCACTCGTCACTAAACTGATTGCTGTTGAGCTGGATCCGGCGCTCATTCCGTACCTCGCTGTGATCCCGGATATCACCGTTTTACAGGCCGACATCAGAAAAACAAATCTCTGCTCCCTCGTCCCTGAGGTAACCGTACGAGTCGTCGGAAATCTCCCTTATTATCTCTCAACCCATTTGCTGGCGTTACTCATTCGTCAGAAAGGATGCATTCAGGACATGACTTTGATGTTTCAGGAAGAAGTGGCAAACCGGATCACTGCTTCTTCATCTACTCATGAATATGGCTATCTTTCTGTCCTTACACAATACTATTGCAAAATCAATCGTGGTTTCAAAATCAGCAGAAATTCGTTTTTCCCGCGACCTGATGTTGAATCCAGAATCCTTGCCCTCTCCTTCCGTAAAGATACAGCCATCCCCTTTCCGGAATTCTCATCCTTTATCGAAATCGCCTTTTCTCAAAGACGTAAGAAACTCCGGAATAACCTGCTCAGACTGCAGAATGTCTCGCAGGATGCACTCGACAAAGCTTACAGGGAACTCGAACTGCCCGCCGACATCCGTGCCGAAAATCTCACTGCTTCCCGCTTCGAACAACTGATCCTTGCCCTCCGTAGTGCCTGAGACCCGGACGAGCCGATGCCGGACAGGGATGTGTATTCCGGCCAGCAGTTCAAAGCTTTATAGTAAGTTCCGTGACATATTATACTTGTAATATGATAGAGTGTGATATAATTCAGGCTCGTTAGACTGCGTTTTCATATGGTGAAAACTGAAGTAAAAAGAGAGATTCGAGGCGTAGTTTTTCTTGCGCTTGCTGTATTTCTGTTCATTTCGCTATTCAGCTATGACCGGCTGGATCCTTCGTTCAATGTCAGTTCCAATCGCATCCAGGTTGAAAATTATGCCGGTCCAGTCGGGGCCCACGTTTCCGATATTCTGTTTATCTTCTTCGGACTCATTGCGTTTCTGTTGCCGCTGGCGCTTCTCATCGCCGCGTTCAGTGATTTTCTGCAGCGACAGGTCGATGCCGTTTATACCAAGGTGCTCGGCATTCTGGTCCTGATTCCGGCTTTGTGCGGATTCCTTGACTTGTTCATCAGGAAGTGGAATACCAGGGCTCTGTTACCCGGCGGAACTGTAGCCGTTTTTCCTATGGAGGCCGGAGGCTGGATCGGGAGTACCATTCATGCAGCTCTCGAAAGCCAGGTGGGATATGCCGGATCGATTGTTGTCCTGGCAACCTCTGTTTTACTCTCCCTGCTACTCGTCGTTCATCTGTCACTGGGCAAAATGATCTCGTTTTTTGCAACGCGAATCGCCGATTTTGTTCGCGGATTCAGAACCGGAATTCGAAAAAAAATCGATACGGAAATCAAAACGCGTGAACGGAAAAAGGTCATCCAGAAACATATAGAACGGATCGAGCAGCAACTGCCTGCCGCGCAGTCGAAACCCGGAAAGGAAAAGACCGGTACACACAGCAAAGAAACTTCAACCGGTCCTGTCACAGTGACTTCTCCAAAACGCGAGGAAGAGCCGGTGCAACTCGACTTTCGGGACATGAGTGATAATTTTATCCTGCCTCCGTTAACGCTTCTGGAAGCCCCTGCAGGAGAGGTCAATATCGATAAAAAGGAATTGATGGAGCGGTCCAGGGTCATCACAAATAAACTCGCCGAATTCGCAATTGCAGGAACCATTACGGAAATTCACCCGGGCCCTGTTGTCACGACGTTCGAATTCAAACCGGAACCGGGAATCAAATACAGCAAAATCGTGGGTATGGCAAACGATCTGGCGCTGGCAATGAAGGCCGAATCCATCAGACTCGATCGTCTTGCCGGACAGGCAACTATCGGTGTCGAAGTTCCAAATAAACAGCGTGAAACCATCTTTCTTCGCGAACTCATCAGCTCACAGACTTTTCAGCAGTCTCCTTCGCCGCTCACTCTCGGACTGGGAAAGTTGATTCATGGTGAAGTCTACGTATCCGATTTGATGAAAATGCCGCACCTTTTGATTGCCGGCTCCACAAATTCCGGCAAGAGCGTTGCCCTCAATGCCATGCTCTGCAGCATTCTTTATAAGGCCACACCGGATGAGGTAAAACTGATTCTCATCGATCCGAAACGACTTGAATTGAATCTTTATGAAGACATACCTCACCTTCTTGTTCCCGTTGTGGTAGAACCCAAACTGGCTTCGAACGCATTGAAGTGGGCGGTCTTTGAAATGGAGGAGCGATACCGGATGCTGGCCACGTTCAATGTAAGAAACATCGCGCAATTCAATCAGATATTCCTGGATGAAACGTTGCAGGCAAATCTGACGGATGAGCAGCGCAAACAACTCAAGCCGTTGCACTACATTGTCATTGTCGTGGACGAGCTCGCGGATCTCATGATCACGTGCGGAGCCGACGTGGAGGAATCCATTCAACGTCTTGCGCAGATGGCCCGCGCCGTAGGCATTCATTTGATTGTAGCAACGCAGCGGCCATCAGTCGACGTCATCACCGGTGTGATCAAAGCCAATTTCCCCTGCCGGATCGCTTTCCGCCTGCCGTCCGGACACGATTCCAAAACCATTCTGGATACAAAAGGCGCCGAACAGTTACTCGGTATGGGAGATATGCTTTTTATCGCCCCGCAGAGTTCGAGACTCATGCGACTTCACGGCGCTTTCGTTACGGAAAAGGAGATTCAAAGGATCACCAAATTCTGGCTCCGGCAAAGCAAACCTCAGTATAACGAAGAAATCCTCAGGGAGCCTGAAGCCAAATTGGATCTCGAAGATTTCCAGGATGAAATGTATTCCGAAGCAGTTCGTGTTGTGATTACTTCCGGACAGGCTTCGGTGTCTAACCTGCAAAGAAGACTACGACTGGGATACGGTCGAGCCGCGCGTATGATTGACCGAATGCAGTCAGAGGGAATTGTGGGACCCGCCGACGGCAGCCGTCCGCGTGAAATTCTGGTCAAGCAGGATTATCTCGACCGCCTTCAGATTTGATTCTCTGCTGAATCGCCTTTCTCAACTTCCGTTTATCCACTCTGTATTTAAATAACTTCCGGCCGTCTAAAACTATCACAGGAATCTCGTACTGGTAAGCCCGCAAGGCATCCGGATCACTATCAATATCAATTTCTTCAACAGTAACCGGAAAACCGGCTATAACTTTGTAGACATCAGCCTTCGCTTCATCACACAGATGACATTCCTTTCTTGAATAGATCTGGAGTCGCAACGCCGGTTAAATCTTGGCAACAACCTCTACGTAATTAGAGGCATTGTACTGTTCCTGGAAAATATGTCTTTCCCAGAGGTTCCAGGTGGAAAGTGCAAGAATCAACAGGATCAAAGCCGATACATAGGGCACAAACGTGCCAAAAGTAACGGGTGGCTCGTCTTTGCTGATGGTGGGAAATATTTCAACAAATGTAGATCTGGGCAGTCTGTAATTCAGAATCGCTGCCGGCATGCATTCCTCCCGAAAATCCGTCAACAGAGAAAGTGCCCGGCAAAATTCATCAAGGTGATCGCTGCACTCATCACAACAACCAACGTGTTCATGCACATAAAGGCGCTCCGTTTGGGAGAGCACACCATCGACGTATTCGGAAAAACGCCTGCGTACCGATTCGCACGAAACGCTAACATTAGAGAAGATCTTTGACAGCATCTTTCATCTCCTCTCTGGCCCGGGCCAATCGGGATTTGACGGTTCCGGGATTCAAACCCAGCGCCGCAGAAATCTCCTGATAACTGAACCCTTCCAGATCCCGCAGGACAAGAATCGCGCGATGATCCGGCCGAAGCTCACGGAGGGCCAGATTCACACGCCTGCAGCGTTCACTCATGGTAAGCGACATCTCCGGGTCCGGTAGCGAATCAAAATGTGTCTGAGTGATTCCTTCCAATCCCATAAAGCGATCCTTCAAACGCTGATACCAGCGTCTCTTTTCGTTTAAAACTGCGTTTAATGTAATACGGTAAATCCATGTTTTCAGCGAACAATGATTCTGAAAATGAGGAAGGCCCCGGAATATTTTAATGAAAACGTCCTGGCAAACCTCTTTCGCTTCTTCAAGATTTCCAAGATAACGATAGAGAAACCGGACAATCGGACGTTCAAATTCCGCAACCAGAATCTCAAAAGCTCTTTCATCGCCGGCCTGAAGCTCACCCACGAACGCTGCCTGAGTCCGCCTCGCCGCGGTTTCTTCGTCAATCTCAAACGCTATTTGAATTGAAGCTGCCTTGCTGAAAGGGCTCATGCTCACATCCGTATATTCTTAGACACGGGTCATCGAAAAAGGTTCCTGAAGTGTATTCTAACGCTTTTCCGTTAGAAAAGATCTGTCGGGACTCAATTCACTGTGGGGTCTTTCGGGCGGAGGTGAGCAAATTTACCGGACCACTGAAGCACTGCAACCTGGGTTTTCAGGTATTCCTCGACTTCAACGGCCCTCAAGTACAGGTCATCCTGTTCAAGCAGGTTTCGTTTTATGTCGACATCCAGTTGAAGAGTAGAGGCTATTGTATTGACGAGATAGGCAAAATCGGAAGATGCCTTGATCGAAGGAAGGCTTTGCGGTTCAGAAAGTCGCAAAAAGGTTTGAAACTCCCTGAGCAACGTTAACCGTACGGAATCAACATCGGCAGCGGATGCCGTCAACAGATCAGGTAGAATCTGAACCCGGGCCTTTCGGTACGGAAATTCCTGAGTTGTTTCAAGCAGTCTCACGCGATTGAATCCCTTGAGGACTATGTTGTATTTGTCTTCCGGAAGCAACTCAAAATGCGACAATTCCCCTGCACAACCTACACCATGGACGGGCGGGTTCCCGTAATAATCGTCCTGCCAGCCGGGCTCCAGCAAGAACATTCCGATCAACTGGTGGTTCTCAATTGTGTCCTTGACCATTGCGCAATAACGAGGTTCAAAGATGTGCAACGGCAAGTCTGTTTTAGGAAAGAAAACTACATTGGGAAGAGGGAAAACGGCAATGACATCCTGCTCAATCATCGAGTCATTAGCAAACCCATGACCATCAAAATTCCAAGGCCGGCAACGGTCAGGACCGTCAGAAAAATGATGAATCCGATCAGCGTATCCGGAACATCTTCGAGTGCCCCCATAGCCTTCTCACGAATCGATGCAATCTTTGCCATTAATTCAGCCATTTTCAACTCCGCCTCCCTGAATTGAACGCAGAATTATACCATGATGTGCGCTCTACGAATAAGTTCAATGCTGGATTTTTATTTTGTCAGGACCCTCCAGTACATACTCGATTCCGCGCCACTTGATTCGTCGTGTAAAAACAGTTGCCGTTAACAGGAGAAAATTAAGGAATCCGATCACCGGTCCAAGTGCCCAGTAGTGATAATGTATTCCTGAACTTCCCGACGTCCGAACCCGCTGAACGCAATCCAATCTGATTTCAGCTTTCATCATTTGAACACACTGGATCAAAACAAAGAGAGGAATAAAATAAAACGGATAAGCGATCCCGATTAATAGCCACAGGATCCAGGCACAGTGGTATACAAAAGCGAACGCCCACAGGCGCGGATTGTACACACGGGTGATGAGCAACTGCCTGAATGCCCATTCCAGAAAGCCTGTAACTGTCGTTGTATCGTGGTGAAAGGCCAGGGCCCCTGGTACGAAATGGATCGGAGCGCCTCCCGCGTGGGCGGCTCTCGTAACGCCGTAATCATCGCTCACGGAGCTCTTCCAGAATTCGAACACTCGAATCCGCTCAAACGTCGAACGCATCATGGCAGTCGAACCGCCCCAGGCAAAATTGTTTTTTGCATCTTCTGTAAGAAGCGTAAGGACACTCGAATTCCAGACGGCTCGCAACAGGCTGCCGAATCCGGAACCGTTCACATACCACCGGTAGCCGGTTGCAACGCATTCCGGACTGCGCATTAATCTGGCAACAAGACTGTTCAGCCAGTCGGGATTCACTCTGCAGTCCGAATCCACAAATGCAAACACATCAAACTCCTCTGGAATCCGCTCAATGGCGTATCGCAAATTGTGTATTTTTTGTCCGCTATCCCCCGCTTTACCTGCGATCATGAGTTCAACGCCCGGATACTGGTGCAGAACGCCAACAGCCGGATCCTTCTCTGAATCAACAACAAAGAAAATTTTGAAATTCGGATACTCCAGCGCAAACCAGGAATCGATATTCAATCTCAAATCGGGATCGATTCCCTTGAAAGGCGCTATCAATGCCACTCTGGGCCAATGTGTGAATCCCCAGACCGGAGCACCAAGTTCATTCAAAAAAAAACTGCGGAACCGGAATATTTTGACCAGCGTTAGGATAGCTTCGGCAATCATCGCTGCGGCAAGGAACCACCAGACCCATAGCATGCGGCTATGTTAACAAAAAGCTCATGCACCCTCAAAACACGGCCGTGGGTGCTTAACCGTTTTTCCGGAGAGAAACGTGGCAGCCCAAAAGCCGTCAAACACCCTATTTCTGCACCGGGGCATTTTGTGATTCAATTTGACGTTATGTTGAAGAGATTGTCTGACTGGTTGGTATTTTGCTTTCTACTGATTTCGTTATCGAATACCTGTTTTTCACAGGAGAAGCATTTACGGAACATCCGCCAACTCACGTTTGGCGGAGAAAATGCTGAAGCCTACTTCTCGGCAGATGGAAAGCGGCTTATCTTTCAGTCAACGCGGGACGGCTATCCGTGCGATCAAATCTACACAATGAAAACAGACGGATCGGATTTGACGAAGCTCAGTCAAGGCATCGGCAGAACAACCTGTTCCTATTTTTTCCCGGATGAGCAGCACATTCTGTATTCTTCAACCCATCACGTCTCAGACGATTGTCCTGCACAGCCCGATCGTCAACGCGGATACGTTTGGGGTCTTTATCCGTATGATATCTTCCGCACACCTTCTGATGGAACCGGGCTACGTCCCCTCGCGGCGTCGCCAGGCTACGATGCAGAAGCAACCATATCTGCAGACGGCGCCAGGATCGTGTTCACTTCCGATCGAGACGGCGATCTGGAGCTGTACACAATGGATGCTGATGGAAAGAACATTACGAGGCTCACCAATTCATTGGGTTATGACGGCGGCGCATTTTTTTCCCCCGACGCAAAAAAGATTGTTTTTAGAGCACGTGTCATCACCGAAGCTCAGGAACTTCAGGAGTATCGAGATCTGTTAAAGGTCAATCTCGTCCGGCCTTCAAAACTGGAGATCTTTGTGATGAATGCCGACGGTTCCGGAAGAGCTCAGGTGACTCACAACAACGCCGCAAATTTTTGTCCGTTCTTTCACCCCGATGGAAAAAGAATCATCTTCGCATCCAACATGAATGATCCGGCCCAAAGAAACTTTGATCTGTACCTCCTGAACGCAGACGGAACCGGACTGGAACAAATCACCTTCAATCCTACTTTTGACGGGTTCCCGATGTTCTCCCCGGATGGAAAGCAACTCGTGTTTGCATCCAACCGCAATGCCAAAACTCCGGGCGAGACCAACATCTTCATTGCCGATTGGATCGAATCACCCGTAGAAATCAATCACTCAAACATCAAACGCGATGTCACGTTTCTTGCATCCGATGAAATGCAAGGACGCCTCACAGGAACACCCGAAGCGAGAAAAGCAGCCGAATACATTGCCCGGCAATTCAGGGAATCAGGACTGGTTCATCCGCCTGGAATGAACTCGCCGTATCAGCAGTTCGAGTTTACGTCCGGAATCAAACTAGGGATTACGAATACATTAGCAATGAAATCCACAACATCCCGTACGGAGTATCAAGTCGGCAACGATTTCATTCCTACCGGATTCTCTGAAGACGCTGTGATTGATAACGCTCCCGTTGTGTTTGCCGGATATGGAATTCGCACGCAGGACCTCAAAACAGATGACTATGAAGGCGTGGACGTAAAAGGAAAAGTGGTGCTCTGTTACAATTACGGACCTGAGGGCGACGATCCAAAGAGCCCTTACTCCACTTACTATCCCATTCGATACAAGGCAATGACGGCCCGCGAACACGGCGCGTCAGCCCTGCTGATTGTATCTCAAACCCCGGATGACGATGAATTACTCGCATTACGGAAAGACTCCAGCTTTGGAACGGCCGGCATTCCGGTGATCAGCATCAAGCGCAGCGTAGTAACTCAATGGCTGCAGTCCGCCGGCGTTCGATACCCGGATCCGGAGAATCACGATGCCATGAGCTTCACATTGCCGAATGTCACCGTTTCGCTGAAAACGAATCTTGTGCGCGAAAAAAACAAATCAGATAACGTCCTTGGCTGGTTGCCCGCCGGCAAAACAACACACGAAACCATCGTGATCGGCGCACACTATGATCATCTTGGACTCGGCATTGAAGGGTCGCTGGCTTCCAGGTGGGGATCCGTTCATAACGGAGCGGATGATAACGCATCCGGTGTTGCCGGTTTGCTGGAGCTCGCCCGCTACTTTTCGGCTCCGCGCCCTGCCCCGCATCGCAACATCCTCTTCATCGCTTTCGGAGGTGAAGAACTCGGTGTTCTGGGATCAACCTTCTATGTCAAGAATCCGCCATTCCCTTTGAGCAACATCGTCACCATGTTGAACATGGATATGATCGGACGACTTCGGAACAAAAAACTGATCGTGGGTGGAACGGGCACTTCACCTTCATGGAACACAATCCTTCAGGAAGCCAACACGGATGGTATAAAACTGACTCTGAACGAAAATGGTTACGGTCCAAGTGATCACGCTTCCTACTATGCCAGAAACATCCCTGTACTTTTCTTTTTTACCGGCGCACACTCCGAATACCACAAGCCGGAAGATGATGCCGGACTTATCGAATATGATGGCCTGGTCACTGTTACCAACTATATTGCGCGCATCGTTGAAAAAATCGACGACTTGCCCGCCCCACCCGAATTTGTACGAGCTAAACCCGGCACGCAGGAAGCCGCATCTCGCGGATTTCGCGTCTACCTTGGCACCATTCCGGATTACACGGAGGAGGTCAAAGGCGTCAAACTAACCGGCGTCCGCGAAGAGAGCCCCTCAGAAAAAGCCGGTATCAAAGCCGGCGATATCATAGTCACCCTCGGCGATAAAACAATCGAAAATGTCTACGACTACACCTACGCTCTGCAAAGCTTCAAACCCGGTGACACCGCTACCGTCGTTGTGCTTCGAGACGGCCAACGAATCTCCCTTCCCGTAACTTTCGAAAAAAAGTCTCAGTGAGTTTTGCAGCGCAGGCATCTTGCATTATGGACCGCAGGCATCTTGCCTGCATTATGGACCGCAGGCTTCCAGCCTGCATTTGTCAGGGAAGGATCAGACTCTCACCGGGCTTGCGTAAATCGCGAAGGAATTGATCACAGGGAATCGGATCGATGCACCGAACCAATTGCCAATCCGTTTCCATCATCCTTCACATAGTGCCATTTTCTCTCATTATTCGTATTTAAATAATAATTACTAGAATACGAAAAAGAACCTGCAACAGTTTAAACACCGCTAACTCGCTTTGACAAACCCTGGAGTTCCAGTGTTGTGTCCCGAAAATAACTGGACAATTCGCATTATACTGGTATTCTTGGAAGCACCTTCATGATTGCCTCAAACTACGCGGAGATTCGGGCAGGGATCCAATCGGCTGCAGCGGGACGAGCAGTCAAATTGATCGGAGTCACCAAGACAGTCTCATCAGAAAGAATTGCGGAAGCATATCGAACCGGTCTTCGCTGCTTTGGAGAGAACAGGGTTCAGGAAGCGTTGCCCAAAATTACCACTTTGCCTGCCGACATCGAATGGCATTTCATCGGACACCTCCAGAGCAACAAGGCCAGAGAAGCGGTCCGTAATTTCTCCTGGATTCACTCAGTCGATTCTGTGAGATTGATGTCATTGATTGAGAAGGAAGCAGCGAAGATCCAAAAGAAGATGAATCTTTTGCTGGAAGTGAATTCAGGAGGAGAGGAGACCAAACACGGAATGGAGCCGGACGCTGTATCAGAAGCCGTTACAGCAAGTCTGAAACTCGAATGGTGCCGTGTCCTTGGTTTGATGACGGTCCCACCGTTTTATGAAGATGCGGAGAAGGTCCGACCCTACTTTCGAATGCTGCGCGAAATAGCCGCGCCGTTTACGGTGTTAAAAGAATTATCTATGGGAATGTCGCACGACTACATGGTGGCCATAGAAGAAGGATCCACGATTGTGAGGATTGGCACTGCCCTGTTTGGTTTGCGCTAACAAGCAAGACGCTTGCGTTCCGTAATAGGCGGAATCGTGCCACGCAGGTAATGTAAAATAGTTTGATGGCCTTATTGCTGACAACCGGATCTTTCGCAGGGATTGAACAAGAGTTTTGCCGCGACTTTCAGGAATGCGTTCGCAATCGGAAGGATCCCTTTCTTGAAAATCATCTCACGGTTGTCCCATCCTCAGCGCTCCGTAAACACCTGTTATGCCAGTTGTTTGAAACTGGATGCGCCTCTTTTGCGGGAGTCCGAACTGTATCTTTGAATGGCCTGGCTCAGGAGATTTTGCTGGATTCGATGGTTGAGCCGTACACAGCCCTGGATGATCCGATTTTTTTTGCGTTGATGGTGCAGGAGGCCGTGCAAAAAACACGGCTCAAACAATTTCAGGGATATCGAACCGCAAAGGGACTGTTGAGCACGATACGCGACATGGCCGACGGATTGTTGACACCGGAGCTACTGGAGCAGTTTCTGGAGCAAGCCCGCACAGACACGGAGATTCAAGAGCGATATGGCGATCCGAAAACCCTGAGTGACCTGCATGAGATCTACCGGCTCTTCATGAACGCTCTGGGAGATAAGAGCTTGATCAACATGCAGTTCGCTTCCGCCCGTGCATCACAAACTGTGAAAGAATGGATGCAGCAAAAGAACATTTGCTCGGCTCAAATTTACGGTTTTTACGATGCCACGCCGGCACAGTTCGAACTGATCGAAGCGATCGTAAGGCACGTTCATTCAATCGATGGCCGGGCACTGATTTACTTTCCATTTTCTGTTACAACTAATTCCGTAGAGCCCAATGCCGAATACTCTCAGGAGTTTCTTGACTCCCTTCATTCGTTGATGGCCTCCCAGGGAGGCAGCATATCCCCTTTGGATACAACGGCGGGAATTGAGACCAGGTTATTCACAGGCCTGAGCGTGGAGGAATCTGATCCGGACCCTGTATTCGAGATCTTTAATTGCGGCTCTCCACAAGAAGAAGCGTGGGCAGTCGCGAAAAAGATTTTGCACCTTGTGCTGCACGAAGGTGTACGATTCGATCAAATCGGCGTTGTGAGCAGATCGCTGGACCCTGTGAAAACCGTTTTTCAGCAGGTGTTCGAAGAGAATCAGATTCCTCACACGTTGAATTGTGATACCCCGCTTTCATCCTGGAGCTCTGCTCATTTTGTGTATTTGCTCCTTTCGGCCAGGCACTCCCATTTGAATCACAATGTTGTTTTTGAATTGCTTTGTTCGCCATTATTGAAGGAACGCTTTTCTCCGGCCGGTATCGTTCGCGATTTGCTGGAATTACTTTTTGTTACAAACAGCGATGACTGGCATCGCTTGAATTCGCTGGTCGACGAACGAACCAGGCTTCCTGAGATTTTTGAATTGAATGAAAATGACTGGCGGGTTCAGGAATACCGTCGCGCCGCGCTGTACTTGCTGGATTTGAAACACAAATGCGAGCAGATACCCGCAGAAGGACGAATCAGCGATTTTACAGACGCGCTCCAGAAACTGATTGAGGAACTTGCCGAAGCCAGTCTCTTCGAAGAGGCTGGTGGAACCCAACTGCAGCTTCTGTTGCAGCGCATGAGCGACTTGCCGCTCGAAAGCGAATATACACTTACAGAATTTACCGAAATATTCCGGGACTACCTGAAGGCCGATCTGATTTCAGCCCCAAACCATCATCCGGAAACAAATGAATCAAATGGTGACCGTAAAAGGGAAAAGATCGATGCAGAGGGTGCTGTGACAATTGGCGACATCATGAGCCTGCGCGGAACTTCATTCGAAATCCTGTTTTTAGCAGGTTTGAATCAGGATGTATTTCCGATTCGCGCAACCGAAGATCCCTTTCTATCGGATTCAGCCCGCAGGATCATTCGCTCAACAACCGGCGCCGGCCCTCATCCCAGGCGTACCTATCATCCGGATCCCACTTCAGGCAAAAAAGGGAATGATGAAGAGCTGTTATTGTTTACCCTTGCCATTCGATCAGCAAGACAAAGACTTTATTTTTCGTATCAACGGGCTGACTCCGACGGTCGCAAGAAGTCGCCATCCATATACATAGAAGAAGTCCTTCGTCTACTGACCCGAAAAACATCCGGACAGAATCTTCTGGTGCAGCATCTGCCGCGGCATCTCGGCGATCGACTGGACCAACGATACCTTCCGGCGCCACAGGAGTGCGCAATACTCGTGGAACGCTACTCTCCTTACGAAGTGCTTCAGCGCCTGTACGGGCTTCGCACGGAGTACACACGTTCAGTCTTCTCATTTTCAGAATCACTCAACAGCATGGATCGAAACGCTGCAACAGAAATCGACGGCATGCTCAGCGATTCCAAAAACCTTTGGAAGACTTTCTTTGATGGAAAACTGCGCTACTCGTACAGTCGTATCAAAGACTACGTCAGGTGTCCGTTCATGTTTTTTTCTGATCGAATCCTCAAGCTGGAATCCAGTCCCTTTCAGCCGACTCAGGTTCAGCATGATCTGACACCGGTGGTAAAGGGCAGACTTGCTGAAAGCGTCGTGAAAGAAGCGATCAATAAGATCAAATCATCGGGAACCCCGATTGACCAGGCGATCAACCATGCCGAAAACAAAGTAAGACGGAAATATGGGCCCTACTTGCCGAAAGTATTGATGGACCACTATCTGATTCAGTTTTCGCGGGCGGCGCTCGTATTGCTTGAGTTTTTGGAATCCGAAGGATACGACTTCGCATATGCGGAAATACCGGACAGAGGATACGATGCCGAAATGCCGCTGGTTGCAAGCGACCAGGGGAAAATGAACATTTATGGAATCCCTGATCTCCTGTTCTACGGATCGAAAAGATTAATCGGAGAAATGAAATGGGGCGCTTCTGCAACGGCAGAGACTTCTGATCAAATGTTCAAGAGAGGAGAACTGCAATTTTGCTGTTACCCTGAGCTGGAACGACAGCACCGTCAACTTCTTGAAGTAGCGGAATTTCGATATTTTCGTCTCAACATATTCGCAGAAATCGGATCACCCAAAGATCTGGAACGAAAACTGCGATCTCTGGGATCGCCCGGTAGACTCGACACCACTTTGAGGATCTTTGGTCACGCCCCTTCAACGACGGAAGTCTCAGATAATCTTGAAAGGCTGAAAGCGATAGGCGAGGCAATTCTCAGGGGCGAATTTAGAATCGTTGAAGATCCCGGCGATTTTTTCAGTCCCTGTACCACATGCAAATTCAGTTTGATTTGCAGACGCACACATTCTGCCACTCTTCTTCGGGCAAAAAAGGAAAATGTATATGGCGGCGACAGCAACCTTTTATGAAGCGAATGCCGGAACCGGCAAAACACGAACGCTGACGAATTACATTCTTGAAGCGGTGCAGCATGGTGTTTCTCTGGACAGAATTTGCGCGCTCACGTTCACCGACAAAGCAGCCAACGAAATGCTGGACCGTCTTCGATCGCGCATAGCGAATCTTGTTTCCGAAGGGGTTCTCGATCCATCACAAATGCAATGGGCCGGAAGATGCTTTATGGGGACAATCCATGCGTTTTGTTTTCAACTGGTCAAACGTTATGCGCCGGAATTAGCGCTCCCTCCTCTGTTCGAGATTGATGCGGCTGAAGAAAGATTCGATTCACTGTTTGAAAACAGGTGGGACGAATATTTGTCCGGACTTCTCGCCTCCCGGTCTGAATCCGATCAGGCTATCATCCGTTCTCTCGGTGTAACAGCATTGCGAACTCTCGCCGAAGAACTTGTAAAAACCAGATACGAATTTCCGATGGAAAGCAGCGATCTGAGCTGGCTTGCGGAGGACCTGGCCAACACCAGGAAATGGAAATTCCGTAAAAATACGTGGGCCGGATTCGCCATGAAGCTGGTTAAGGATTATGAATCGCACCGCAGCGTGCTGGCGGCAATGGTCCAAACGGGCAAACTCCAGAGAGCCTTTCTTGCACGGGTTAAGGATCTACTGGCATGCAAAAACAACGAATTGCATCAGGCTGTGGCGATACTGAAAAACGGCTTTGTTAAACCATTCCTTGCGGCATACCACGCTTCCGGTTTTGTCCTTTACGACGACCTCCTCCGGTTTGCTCGAAAGCTGCTTGAAGTTCGCAGCATCCGTAAAGAGATGAAGGAGCGCTATGACCTGGTCCTCGTAGATGAAATGCAGGATACGGATGCGGTTCAATATGAAATCATTCTGTATCTGTGCGAAAAGAAAAACACTCATCAAACCAGCAGTTTGCGGGAACTATTTGAGGAATCGCGAAGATTTGAGCTTGAACCCGGTAAACTGTTTGTCGTTGGCGATCCGAAACAGTCGATTTACGGATTTCGGAATGCGGATCTGTCTGCGTATGAAAGCATGAAAGCCGTGTTAACGAAGACAGGAGCTGAATTGCAGCCACTGGCCGCCAATTACCGGTCATGCGCCAACATCGTGGAATTCTCAAATACGCTGGCTTCCCTGTTGTTTCCACAATTGAAGCCTCACGATTCGATGGCCGGTAGAGAAGACATCTGTGCAGGCCGGAACACCACAGATTGTATTCACATAGTGACAATTCACTCACCTGATATCGACAAAATTCATTTGCGAATTCTTTCGGAAGCCAACTGGATCGCCAACAAGATCAAACATCTGGTGGATTCTAAAAAAGCGGAGTTCAAAGACTTCGGTATCTTGCTGCGAAAGCTGGTTCACTCGCATTTGTACATTGATGCCCTCGCCGCGCGTAATATACCGGTGATCATCGAAGGTGAGCGCTTTTTCTACAGGTCTCAGGAAGTGATCGATTTCATTAATCTGCTGAAGTTCATTGTGGATGAAAAAGATGACCCTGCGCTTGCGGGAACTTTGCGCTCTCCCCTTTTCGGTATGACGGACACAGAGATTGCCGGCTTTTTCTTCGCATACAGACAGAATGGAAAGCAACTGGCTCCGGCTTTCGAACAGGCTTTGTCACCGGA
>Ga0247727_10008200_pt1 | contig 19498 bp, 15 predicted proteins | sample WisWelCaveWW1625_FD_202498 | JGI IMG/M metagenome (GOLD analysis project Ga0247727, IMG submission 202498) | Biofilm microbial communities from Wishing Well Cave, Virginia, United States - WW16-25 | ecosystem: Environmental > Aquatic > Deep subsurface > Groundwater > Cave microbial mat | place... | reverse complement strand
GCCATGATTAATTTCAAACAAGAAGAGCTCATCGCAAAGCTCGTTAAGGACATTCAACAGCAATTTCCAGAGGTGCAGTTAATTGATGTTACTCCTAGTCCGGAAAACCCCAACGATCTGTGGATCAATGTTACTTATCCCCAGGATGAAGATCGCCAGATCGAGTTCATGGAATACAGCGCAGAAAAAGCCACGGACATTCTTTTGGATTACGGCGATCACATGCTGGTCATGCCCGATGACAAGCCGCGCGTGAATGGCGCTCCGCTTGCCGAAGCTCTCTAACCACCAAAAGAGCGAAGCCGGACTTTTTTACAGTCGAGCACTTCATGCTAAAACCCAAGCCCCTCCTCTTTGCCCTACTTGCCTTCGCGCCGATTCTAGTCCTCTTAATCACCCTGAGCCAGATCGAATACTCCTGGGCAGAATGGAAGCCCGCGACCTGCACGCCCGACGCGTGTTTCTGCGAAGCCATTCGGCCAGGAACAATTGCGCAGCCCGCGAACACATGGTCGTCACTCGGCTTTGTGTTCATGGCACTGCTCGTGCTCGCTGCACACTTCAACGAGACCAGCTCGAAAACCGCTTCGCTTGAGATGAGCCGCAAAACGAAGATGACGAATGCTCATGTTTTGGTCTACGGCATTTCATTGCTCTGCCTCGGCTTGGGCAGCACGTTCTATCACGCCTCGCTCACTTTCGTCGGGCAATTTTTTGATGTGATGGGCATGTATCTGCTCGCATGTTTTATTTTGCTCTACAATCTTTCGCGCGTCACGCCCGTCAGCGCGGTCGCGTTTGTCATGCTCTACGTCGTGCTCAATCTCGTGCTTGCGACGTTGCTCATCGTGCTGCCCGAGCTGAGACGCTATCTTTTTGCCGTGTTGATTCTGGGCGCACTGGCACTCGCGTATCTTCCGCGCAACGCGGGACAAGCGCGCATAAACCGCAGCTATCTCACGGAAGCTTTTCTCATCCTCGTCATCGCCTTCATCGTTTTCCTGCTCGATCTCGCCAAGATTTTCTGTTGGCCGGAAAGCTGGCTGCAAGGCCATGCGCTTTGGCATCTCGGCGGCGCGCTGGCCGCGGGGGTGCTATATAAACATTATTGCCACGAGCGTTGCTCCTTGCGTTCGTAGTTGCGCCTTCAGGCGTCTGCCGCCCAAATGCCTAATGAAATTTGACGATCAAAATCGGTAACGAGGCGAGCCCTCCCGTGTTTATGTGTCGGGCTTTAGGATATTTTTGCCCTCCGCCAATATTTTCTCAGCACGATGATGCGAGGGCGATTCATTTTGAGAGCTTCGACGGTTGCGCGACCACAAGGAGTAAGCCCAATGATATGTGCGCCCTCTGCACTCCAGGTAAAATGCGTGGCCCACCGATCCTTCAAGGGATGAAAGAGAGGAACTTTAAGCTTCGTGATTGGATCGAGCGCGTGGGTCTTTGCTGATTTACCGTGATAACAACCAGGACAACATCAACAGAGGTTTTCGAACGAGCTTTTTCCACCTTCCGCCCGTGGAATGATGTGATCAAGCCAATCTAAAAAATCCAAAACAAAATGCAACGGCGCTTTTGGCCTTTCATATTTTCGCTTCCGGCCATCGGCCACCCTCCTCTTGACCTACACGCGGATTTTGTTTATAATGGCTTCGCAGCGGATACGATATTTCATCTTTCATCAACATAACGAGGCGCTTTTATGTCTGACACCCATCTTCACGATTTGTCCAAACTCCGCATCAATCGGAGCGAACAAGCGGAAACAAAAAAAACTTCCGGCGGCCGCACCGTGGTTTGGACTTTGAGCATCGCAGCGGTCGTTATTATCGCCGCGATGTTCTTCTTCTTTCGCGGCGCAATAAGCTCCGCAACGGAAGTCGAGACGTACAACGTCACCGCCATCTCACCGGCGCAGGCGAATGCGGTGTTGACCGCGAGCGGCTACGTGGTCGCACAACGCCAAGCCGCGGTTGCTTCCAAAGGCACGGGACGTTTGGTCTATCTCGGCGTGGAAGAGGGCGATCAAGTAACGGAAGGACAGATTCTCGCGCGTTTGGAAGATAACGACATGCGCGCGGCGTTGGCGCAAGCGCGAGCCGCGGTCAATTATGAGCGCGCGAATTTGAGCAATGCGCAAGCCGAGTTGGCCGACGCCACGACGAATTACGAACGCATGAAGAAGCTCGTGGCCGAGCAAATGGTGCGGCAATCGGATTTCGACATAGCCGAGGCGCGCTACAAACGCGCGGCCGCTACGGTTCAAGCCATGGAAGCTTCTATTGGCGTGGCGCAAGCAGCCGCGAACACCGCGGAGATTGGCGTCGAAAACACGAATATTCGCGCGCCATTTGCCGGCACGGTGTTGACGAAGAATGCCGACATCGGCGAGATCGTGGCGCCCTTCGGCGCTTCGAGCACCTCGCGCGCCGCGGTGGTTTCGATTGCAGACATGACCTCGCTGGAAGTGGAAGCCGACGTATCGGAATCGAATATCGAGCGTATCAAGCCCGACCAGCCGTGCGAAATCGTGCTCGATGCGTATCAAGACACGCGCTATCCCGGCGCGGTGAGCAAGATCGTGCCGACCGCGGACCGCGCGAAAGCGACCGTGCTCACGAAGATCAAATTCCTCGAGCGCGACGCGCGCGTGCTGCCGGAGATGAGCGCGAAGGTGACATTTCTAAATTCGGAAGCTACCACCAGCATGACGACGGGCGCGAAGAAAATCGTGGTGCCGCCCTCGGCCATCGTCACGCGCGGTGAGGTGAAAGCGGTGTTTGTGATTCGCGATGAAAGCGCCGTCGAAACGCCGATCGAAGTGGGCAACGCGTTTGGCAATTCCCTGGAAGTGTTGCGCGGCCTAAATGTGGGCGAGCGCGTGGTGCTCAATCCCCCGGCGGATATGACGACGGGCACGAAAGTAAAGCAGAAGGTGAAGTGAGGCCTTTCTGTAAACGTTCCAACCCCGGCTTGGCCGAGGTTTTTGCAGCTCTTGCTGCCCGAGAAAACAGTGACATTTTGCAACGGCCAAGCCGTTGCAAAGCATTTTTCAAAAATTAGTTTTCTCGCGAAATTTTGCTGCTGACATAGGGTTGTCACATCGACGTCTTACCCTGTAGCTGCAAATGACATAAAACTTTCTCCTCGTCTTTGGGCTGTGATATCGACCCGCAAATATGACCCGCGCATTCAATACCGCCGGACCGAACAAGGCGGACATTCATTATACGCTCGACCCGGAGCGGCGTTTACCCATCGTGCGCTCGCTGATTGAGCTGCAGAATTATTTCGTCATGCACGCGCCGCGACAAACCGGCAAGACGACGCTGTTTGATACGCTGGCGCACAAGCTCACTGCGGAAGGAAGGTTTACGGCGCTGCACTTTAGCATCGAGGCGAGCCGGCCGTTTGAACAGGATGTCGTTGCAGCCAACCGGTCGGCGCTGACTTCTTTGCAAGAAACTGCCAAAGCATTGCTGCCCGAAGCCTTGCGCCCGGTAGATCAGCTTTTTGAAAGCCTTCAAGATCCTACGAGCGGATTGTTCTACGTTCTGCGCCAATGGGCCGAGTCTTCGCCTCGCCCGTTGGTCATTTTTATTGATGAGATCGACGCGATTGCAGAAAACGCTTTAATTTCCATTCTTCATCAGCTCCGCAACGGCTACAAGCTGCGGCCGAAAAATTTTCCGCACAGTCTCGCCTTGATCGGCATGCGCGACGTGCGCGAGTATCGCGCGCGTGTGCGGCCGGAGCGTGAATCGCTCGGAAGTTCGTCGCCGTTCAACATCAAAGCGGAGTCGCTCACGCTGGCGAATTTTAGTTTGGAAGAAGTCGCCGCGCTGTATCATCAGCATACGGCAGAGGCTGGCCAGGCGTGGCGTGAAGAAGCGATAACACGCGCCTATGAACTCACGCAAGGGCAGCCGTGGCTGGTGAATGCCCTCGCGCGGCAAATCACGCAATTCGATGTGCTAGACCGCAACCTTGTCATTACGCCTGCGCACCTCGAGGCCGCGAAAGAAACGCTGATTTTGCGCCGCGATACGCACCTCGACTCGCTCACGGAGCATTTGCACGAACCGCGCGTGCGCAAGATCATTGAAGCAGTATTGAGCGGCAGCTTTACCGGCGCGGAGGTTTATAACGACGATTTTGCCTATGCCGCGGATCTCGGCTTGGTCACTCGACCACCGGCCCACACTCGCATCGCTAATCCGATTTACGCCGAGGTCATTCCGCGCACTTTATCCTTCGTCGTGCAAAACAATTTGCCGGTCGAAACGCAATGGTATGTTTTGCCCGACGGGCGGTTGGATATGAACAAGCTGCTTTTGGAGTTTCAGCAATTTTATCGCGAACACGGCGCGACGTGGTTGGAGCGTTTTGAGTACAAAGAAGCCGGGCCGCATTTGATTTTGTATGCTTGGTTGCAACGTGTCATTAATGGCGGCGGCCATCTCACGCGGGAAAGCGCGATTGGCGCGGGCCGCGTCGACCTTCTCATCGAGTGGCCGGTCACCCAAAATCCGGCGCTGCGGCGCTGGCCCATTCCGCCGGGCGTGAAAGTGCAAAAGGAAGTTTTAGAAGTTAAAGTTTATAGAGATCGCAATACGACCAAACAAGGCTTGGAACAATTGGGGCGCTATCTCACGCAGTTGGGAGAAAAGCACGGCGCTCTGCTCATCTTTGACCGGCGCGCGAAGCGTAGTTGGTTAAAGAAAATTTTCCGCCGCAAGAACGTGCCGCTGCCTTCGCCATATAAAAAACTGCGCGCCACGATTTGGGGGATGTGAATCCCGTGCGAATTTAACCCTCCGAACCGGAGTGCAATGCTTTAGCATTACGACGGGTCAAAAAACCGCAAGACTAAAGTTTTGCACTCCGAACTTCAGACGGCTAAATTCTGACTGAATTCCATTTTTTGCAGCAACGCTTTCGCTTTAAATCAAACCAAAAACAGGAAAGGGAAAAATGGCAAACTCCATCGTCGAAGTACGCAACGTCGCGAAGTCGTATCGTCGCGGTAGCATGAAAATTCCGGTGCTCGAAAACATCACGCTCGACGTGCCCGCGGGCGAGTTCATGGCGCTCATGGGGCCCTCCGGCTCGGGCAAATCGACGTTGCTGAATCTCATTGCGGGCATCGACCGGCCCGACTCCGGCAGCATCATTGTCGCGAACGACGACGTGACCAAGCTTTCGGAATCGCGAATGGCGAATTGGCGCAGCCGCCATATCGGTTTCGTTTTTCAATTCTACAATCTCATTCCGGTGTTGACGGCTTATGAGAACGTCGAGCTTCCTCTGCTCTTGACCAAGCTTTCGAAGAAGGAGCGCAACGAGCACGTGAAAACCGCTCTGGGCGTCGTGAGCCTCGGCGACCGCATGAAGCATTATCCCAAACAACTCTCCGGCGGCCAGCAACAGCGCGTGGCGATTGCGCGCGCGATTGTCGCGGACCCCACGTTGATCGTGGCCGACGAGCCGACCGGCGATTTGGATAAAGTCTCGGCCACGGAAATTCTTACGCTGCTCGAGCGCTTGAATCACGAGTTCAAAAAATCCATCATCCTGGTGACGCACGATCAACGCGCCGCGGACAAAGCGCACACGGTTCGCCATTTGGATAAAGGCGAGCTGGTGTAGAGCAGTGTTCAGTGATCAGTGTTCAGCAACCAACAACCAACAATCAACAACCAACAATCAACAATCAACAACCAACAACCAACAACCAACCATGAAAATCTTCAAACTGATTTTTAAAAACGTGCTGCGACATCCGTTGCGCACGCTCTTGACTTTTCTCGGCATTGCCATCGTCACGTTTGCGTTTGGGTTCATTCGCACCGCGATCAGCGCCTGGTATGCGGGCGTGGAGGCTTCGGCGCAAAATCGCATGGTCACGCTCAATGCCACCTCGCTCATGTTTCCGTTGCCGCTGGCGTATCGCGAAAAGATCGCGCAGATTTCCGGCGTGCAAAGCGTCGGCATCGGCAATTGGTTCGGCGCCTATTACAAGGACCCCAAGGATTTCTTCGCCAATTTCGCGGTGGATGACAAGTATCTCGAAATGTATTCGGAGTTCGTGTTGCCGCCGGAGCAGTTGGCCGCCTATGAGCAGGAACGCAATGCGTGCATTATCGGGCGCAAGCTGGCGAACCGTTTTGGCTGGAAGCTCGGCGACATCGTGCAACTCACGGGCACGATTTACTACGGCCAATGGGATTTCGTGATCCGCGGCATTTATGACGGCGCAAACGCCACGACCGATGAGACCGCGTTCCTGTTTCATTGGGAGTACGTCAATGAACGCTTGAAGCAGGAAAGCCCGGAGCTGGCGGATTATATCGGCTGGTTCGTGATTCAAATCGCGAACGGCGTCAATCCGGTGGCCGTGGGCGAAGCGATCGACGCCAATTTCAAAAACAGCCCGGCGGAAACCAAAACCGACACCGAGCGCGCGTTCAATCTCAGCTTCATCTCCATGGCGGGCACGATTATGACGGCCATGGAAATCATCTCGATCGTGGTCGTGCTCATCATCCTGCTCGTGTTGGCGAACACGATGGCCATGACCGCGCGCGAACGCATGTCGGAATATGCCGTGCTCAAAACGCTGGGCTTTCGGCCGTTTCATCTCGTCAGTTTGATCGGCGGCGAATCGCTGTTGATCGCGCTGGGCGGTTTTGCGGTCGGGCTTGGCATGTTGTTTTACATCTTTAAAAACTTCGCGGTGGTCATCACCAAGTTGTCGAACGGCTTCTTCGGCATTTTCAATTTGACGAACAACACCATCGCGCTGACTTTTGCTTCGGCGTTGTTGGTGGGCGTCGTGGCCGCGATCTTCCCCGCGTGGCGCGCCGTGCGCATGCGCATCGCGGACGGATTGCACCGGATTGCGTGAGTGAGGCGATGGAGTTTTGGAGTGAGGTGATATACCCATTGCGGTTTGGTTTATAACTCTCCTCGACTTGTCATTCTGGAAGAACCTTCCCTCGCGCTGGGAAGAGAGCCAAGAACTAGGGAAGGTCCTTCCAGGATGACAATCTGGTGGGGAGTTGCAAATCAATACGCAAGGTCTCAGCCTTTCGAGACGCCTTCGCACCAACAATCCAAGATTCCATCACTCCACGACTCCGATACCTCAAAGAGCATTTGAGTAATTAACCAAAGAGATTGTGACATGAAAATCCCCCTCAGCTATAGTTTTCGAAATTTGTGGACGCGGCGTTTGACCACGGGCCTCACGATTTTGGGCCTCGCGCTCGTGGTGTTTGTGTTCGCCGCGACGCTGATGCTCTCCAACGGCCTGCGCGAGGCCATGGTTTCCACCGGCGAAGAAGAGAACGTGATCGTCGTGCGCAAAGCCGCGCTTTCGGAAGGGCAAAGCTTTGTCAGCCGCGAGCAAGCGAACATCGTTAAAACGCAGCCCGAAGTCGTGGCAATGAGCGACGGCGTTCCCATGGCCACGAGCGACGTGGTGGTGTCCATCAACGTGCCGAAACGCGGCGATGGCGGCCTTACCAATTTGATCATTCGCGGCGTGACCGGCACGGCGTTGGAGATTCGCAAACGCCAGGTCAAGCTGATCGACGGACGCATGTATCAACCCGGCTTGCAGGAAGTCATTATCGGCAAGGCCGTGCACGAGCGCTTCGCAGGCTTTGACCTCGGCAACACCTTTCGCATGGCCGGCACGGTGTGGAGCATCGTCGGCATTTTCGACGGCCACGGCACCGGCTTCGATTCCGAAGTGTGGGGCGACGTGGAAATCATGCTGCCCGCGATTCGTCGCCCGAGTTTTTCCTCCGTCACGGTGCGCTTGAAAGACCCCAATTCGTTTGAAGCGTTGAAAGCGCGCTTGGAGCACGACCCGCGCATGACCGTGGATCTCAAACGCGAAAAACAATTTTACGACGAGCAATCCCAAGGCACTTCCGCGTTCATCACGTTCATCGGCGCAACGGTGACGTTCATCTTCAGCTTCGGCGCGATGATCGGCGCGATGATCACGATGTACGCCGCGGTGTCCAACCGCACGCAAGAGATCGGCACGTTGCGCTCGCTGGGTTTTCATCGCCGCAGCGTGCTCACCTCTTTTTTGCTCGAAGCGTTGTTGCTCTCTTTCATCGGCGGCGCGCTCGGCGTCATCGCTTCTTCCGTGCTGCAATTCTTCACGGTCTCCACCACGAATTGGACGACCTTTTCCGAGCTGGCTTTCGGGTTTCGCCTTTCCGGCGGCATCGTGGTCTCGGCCTTGATTTTCGCGCTCGTCATGGGCATCGTCGGCGGTTTTCTGCCCGCGGTGCGCGCCTCACGGCTGAGGATTGTCGAAGCGTTGCGCACGGAGTGAGCCGATCGCAGAGGGCGGGAGCATGGCGCAGAAAATTCTTTGCGCCAAGCGCCGTGCCCTCTGCCCCATGCTTTTTAACCACCGGAGGAAAGTATATGGAGCTCACCATCGTTCTCACCAATTTTTTGTACGCCATTCTCGGCGGAATCGTCACCATCTTCTTCATGTTCATCGGCTACAAAATTATCGATCACCTCACCAAGTTCGACACCTCGGCAGAATTAGCCAAAGGCAATCAAGCCGTGGGCGCGATGGTGCAGGGCATGTTCATCGGCATCGGCGTCGCGATTGGGTTGGTCATCGGCTTGGGGTTGAATTGAGGCGTTTGCGCTGTTGCTTTCATGAAAGGGGTTTTGTATGTTTTCTCGCCGCGCAGCAAAACGTTTCTCTCACTTTTTAAAGGCCAAGCCCCATGTCAATAGCGCTCCCCACATTAGAACGCGATCGCGGTGATTACGCGATCGACGATCTGCCGGAAAGTGATGGCAAGCCCATGGCCGAAACCCAGAAACATATTCGTCAGATGGTCAACTCCCTCGACGCCTTGATTTGGCATTTTCGCGAGGAGCCGGAACTTTATGTCATGGGCAACATGTTCGTCTATTTTGTCGACGCCCTCGGCACGCTCCGAAGAGTGGCGCCCGATATTTTCGCGGTGCGCGGCGTGTCGAAAGAAGACCGGCGAGTTTATGCGCTCGAACGGGAAGACAAAGCGCCGGATCTCGTCATCGAGTTTACTTCGAAGAAAACCCGAAAAATCGACAGCACGAAAAAGCCTAAAATTTATTCCTGGCTGGGCGTGAAAGAGTATTTCATTTTTGATCCCTTGGGCGATTACCTCAGGCCGCGGTTGCTTGGGCACAAGTTAGTCGGTGATCGCTATGTTGTAATGGAGGGCGAGAAGTCGCGTTTGCGCAGCACCGTGCTGGGCTTGGATTTGGTGGTCGAGGGCGAGAATCTGCGGTTCTACCATTCTCTCAGCGGCGAAAAATTGCTGACGCACGAAGAGGCGCAAACCCACCTTCAGCGTGAAGCGGCAACGCGCCAGTTGGCGGAGGTGCAAACGCAGCTTCATGCCGCGGCAAGGCAAGCCGCGGAGGCGGAAGTGCAACGCGAGGCAAATGCAAGACGAGTTGCAGAGGCGGAAGCGCAACGCGAGGTCGCGGCAAGGCAAGCTGCGGAGACGGAGATTGTCCGTTTGCGCGAAGAGTTGGCCCGCGCCCGAAAGCGAGAAGGTTAATTCACTGCAAGTTCGAATGAAAAGTGCAACGCCACCAAAACTTGTGGCTGATCGATGAAGGGGTTTGCCCATGCCCAAACTCATTCTCCCGCTCGTCATTCTCACCACATTGACCGGCGCCGGCCTGGCGCAGAAAAAATTCACCACGCAATACGACGAGTACTTCCGCAAATACTCCAAACACTACTTCGGCGTGAACTTCGATTGGCGTTGGTTCAAAGCGCAAGCCATTGCCGAGTCCGGCTTGAATGAAAAAGCCGAGAGTTGGGTGAAAGCCAAAGGCTTGATGCAGCTCATGCCCGATACGTTCGCGGACATGAAAAGCCGCATGCCGCATTTGGAAGACATCTTCGAGCCGCGCTGGAACATCGCCGCGGGAATTTATTACGACCGGTTGCTGTGGAAAATGTGGGAGACGGTCGAGGCCTTCACGGATCGCATGAGCTTTACGTTCGGCAGTTACAACGCGGGCCACCGCACTTTACAAAAAGCGCAAGTGGTGGCGAAAGAGAAAGGCCACGACGAGAAAGCATGGAACTCCATCGTCACCGTCGCGCCCGAAGTGCCGCGCTGGCGACACGAGGAGACGTTGGGATATGTGGAGAGAATTCACGGTTTGGTGGAGGAGGTGGAGCGGTGAAGCAACTTGGAAATTGTAGATGCGAAGAGGTCGTTGCGCTCTCTGCATAGAGCAAAGAGCTTTGCCGAATTCCAGGCGCCGACAAAAACATAAATCATTCTCATTAGAGGAGGTAAATATGCCGACGCTTCAAATCGAAACGCAAGTTTCTTCCGAAGATCTGTTGAAAGCCGTCGCACAATTGAGTTCGTCGGAATTGGAACAGTTCATGTCGCTAGCGCTTGTGCTACGGGCAAGACGCAAAGCACCCAGCTTGCCGCGCTCGGAAAGTGAGTTGTTGCTCAAGATCAATCGCGGGTTGCCGGTGAATGTGCAACAACGTTTTGATGCGCTTATCATCAAACGCGAGGCTGAAATTCTTTCAGCCGAGGAGCATAACGAGCTTTTGAGCCTGACGCAAGAGGTCGAAGCGCTTCAAGTCGAGCGTTTGAAATATCTGTCTGAGCTGGCGCAGCTTCGGAAAACTTCGTTATCGAAGCTGATGGACGAATTACAAATTGCAACGCCGAAAAATGTCTAGCCAGAGTCTCACTGCCCGGCAAAAACAGACGATTACGAAACGCGCAAATGGACGTTGCGAATACTGCTGGAGCCCGGCGCTGTTTACAATTCAGTCTTTTGCCATTGAGCACATCTTGCCTCGCAGCAAAGGCGGCAAAACCGTGATGAGCAATTTAGCCTTCGCTTGTCAAGGGTGCAACAATCATAAGTACAACAAGACGCATTGGCCGGACCTCATTAGTGAGAAAATTGTTCCGTTATATCATCCACGACGACAACAAGGGCAACAGCACTTCTTATGGAGCGAGGATTTTAGCCTGATCATCGGAATAGCGGCGACAGGTCGCGCCACAGTAGAAGCATTGCAAATGAACCGCGAGGGGCTCGTCAATTTTCGGCGATTGCTCCATGAAATGGGTGAGCATCCGCACCAATCAGTGCGTCTGAAAACGAAAAAAACTGAAGTAAAAAGTCACGCCGAGAAAGCTAGGAACCATATCATGACAACTACACTTGCCATCGAGCTGCAAAGCGATTTGCTCAATTTTCTTGATCATTTCGCGAAACAACGAAACTGCCGGCGCGACGAGGTCATTGCCGAGGGGCCTTGCAAATGCTTCGCGAAGAATGGGAAATGGAACAGGGTTACGTGGCTGACAAACAAGAGAACGCAGAATTCGCGGAAGTTGCGATAAAACTCTTTGATCAAGGCCAGCCTATTATTAACGATCTCCAAATCTAGATTATTGAGCAAACTCGGCGAAATCGAGGGCGCATTCACAAAGGTTCTCAATATCAATCTTTCCCAACCTACTCTTACGTTGCTCGTGCTCCAAGAATAAGCGCTTGCAATTTATCCCTCGGCTCTTAACTTCTAGCCACTTTTACTACCATCCCTTCGCATGGCCATCATTCGGGAGAATTGCCATGTCTTTTCTGTCTGATTTTGAGCACGATATTTTCATCAGCTACGCGCGTGTCGACAATCAAAAGGACTGGGTGACGCGTTTTCAGGATGAGCTTGAAAACGCGCTCAATCCGTTACTCGGCAAGAAAGGCGCGGTCAAAATTTGGCGCGACACCGAACAAATAGACGGTGAGCAGGTTTTCGATCAGACCATTAGAACCGCTATCGAAAAATCCGCGCTATTTCTCGCGCTCTATTCGAACGGGTATCAGGCTTCACGTTTTTGCAAAGACGAGCTTACGTGGTTTCATCAAAAAATTTCCAACGAACCCTATGGCGCGAAAATCGACGGAGATCGCTCACGCATCTACAACGTATTGCTCCGGAATATTCATCATGAGGATTGGCTGCCGGAATTAAAGGGCATCAGCGGCCATAGTTTTCACGACGCCGAAGAACGTGAAGAAGACCTAGGGTGGCCCTCTGCCATCGATAGCGAATTATTCCAAGAACAATTGCGCGAGCTGGCCGAAGCGCTCTTTAAAATGTTGAGCAAGTTCAAAGACACGCTTCTCGCCAACCGCACGCCGAATCATTCGGGGAAAGCCGGCCACGAGGAAGCACTATCAGTCTATTTCGCCGAAGTCACGGACCCGCTGCGCAAGATGCGCAAACGCGTCACCTCGGAGCTCTCGCAAAAGGGCATCACGGTGTTGGGCCCCGTCCCACCGCCTACAAAAGCGGTTGAACATGAGCGCGAGGCCGTGGCTGCAATTCGTCGCGCCACTCTCAGCGTACACTTATTCGACGACTTTACCGGCAAAGAAATCGAAGATGATACCGAACATTTCTACACGCACAAACAGGTAGAACTGGCAAAAACTCATGCCCAAGCGCAAATCATTTGGGTACCCCCGGGACTCGATCTCAAGACGATCGAGGACTCGAGCCACAAGGACCTGCTCAATGACCTGGAGCACGGCGTGCGTGGCCGAGCCAATTATGAATTTTGGCGTGACATTCCTCCCGAGGGGCTCACTCAGAATATTCTCGCCAAGCTGAAACATCTGCGTGAGCGCCCCAAGCCTCTTGCCACGACTTCCGCGGTGCTCCTCGACACTTTCGTCGACGATCAACCTTATGCCCTTGAGCAGTACCGCATTTTATGGCAGAATAACATCCAGCCGTATATCAACCCGCAAGGCAATGATCCCACTCAGATCGATGAATCCCTGAAAACCAGATTGAAACAGGTGAGCAGCTTGATCATTCTGTTTGGCTGCGTGGATGAAACTTGGGTGCGCCATCGTTTAGCCGAGATCGTCAAGTTGAGTATTGCCTGCGATTATCCGATCGACCCCTTCTTTATTCTTTTGGCGCCTCCGGCGAAAAAAAATACGGAGTTCCATTTTAATTTTAAGGTGCATGTGATTGACAGCATCGAACCGGTACTGCGGCATTTTGCGCATGGAGGCCGCGCATGAGCCCGGGTCTTTCTCCCTCGACTCCTTTTGTCGGCTTGCGGCCGTTTGAAAGCCATGAGAATCAGATTTTTTTCGGCCGGCGTGAACAAATCATCGAGCTGCTACAGCGGCTGCACCTACATCATTTCCTCGCCGTGGTCGGAAGCTCGGGCTGCGGGAAGTCCTCACTCATTCGCGCGGGTTTGATTCCCAACTTGCAAGCCGGATTCTTGGTGGCGGATCGCGCGCGCTGGCTGATTGCCACGATGCGGCCCGGCGATCGGCCCTTGCAGAATCTCGCGCGCGCCGTGTTGGAGGCGCTAGCCATTTCGCCCACAAAAGAGCACACCCAAAAAATTCTCGATGCGATTGCCGCCTCAGGCGCCTCCGCGATTCTCGCCGAGTTTGCGCCGGCGCTAATCAAGGCCGACACCAATGTCTTGCTGCTGGTCGATCAATTCGAAGAGCTTTTCCGCTTCAGTGCGCGCGCCGAAGCCTCGGAGTTTGTGAATTTGATCTTGGAATTAGCCGAGCAGCGGGAGTTGCCGATCTATGTAGTCATGACCATGCGCACCGATTTTCTCGAGCATTGCGATGCGTTCTACGGCCTCCCCGAAGCGATGAATCAAAGCCAATATCTCGTGCCGCGCCTCACGCGCCAGCAACGCCGCGAGGCCATCGTCGGTCCGGTGCGCTTGTTCGGCGAGAACATGACCACACGTTTGACTGATCGCCTGCTCAACGACGCGGGTGCGGCCTCGGATCAATTGCCGGTTTTGCAGCACGTGCTCATGCGCACTTGGGAGCATTGGCAAGGGCACAAAAACGGCGAGATCGATCTGCCCGATTATGAGGCGGAGGAGGTCGGCACGATTGCCCACGCGCTTTCGCGGCATGCCGACAAAGCTTTGGAAGGCATGAACCCGGAAGACCCGGAACTGACGAAATCTATCTTTCAAGCGCTCACGGAAACCGATGCCGGCAATCGCCGCATTCGCCGCCCGGTCAAGTTGAGCGAGCTGCAAGCCATTACCGACGCGAGCCGCGAGAAAGTTCTGGAAATTCTCGAGCGCTTTCGCAGCGAAGGCCGTTCGTTTGTGATGATTCCGGATACCGAAGATCCGATGATCGACATTTCGCACGAAAGCTTGATTCGGCAATGGGACACGCTGCGTGATTGGGTCGATGGCGAAGCGCAGGCAGCACGCATTTACAAACGCCTTGCCCAAGCCGCTTTGGCCCATAAAGAAGGCCAAGAACCATTGTATCGCGATCCCATCTTGGAGTTCACGATCAAATGGCAGGAAGAATGGCAGCCCAATCCCGCTTGGGCGAAACGTTATGATACCGGTTTTGAGAAGAACGAGACTAACGTTTTCGAGACGGCTATAAAATTTCTCAAGTTCAGCCGCGATGCGCGCGCCGCCGAAATCTTGGAGAAAGAACAACAACGGGAGGAGCGCGAGAAAGCCAAGCGCACCGAAGCTGAAGCCGAGCAGCAGCACAAGACCCTCCACAAAACGCGCCGGCTGAACCGCGTGATTGCGGCATTGTGCGTGGTTGCGTTGATCGCCGTTTGGCGCGCCTTGATACTTAGGCAAGAAGCGCAATCTCAAGGCATGGCAGCCAATTATTATTTGGCCAAGGCTCACGAAGAGAAAGCCCTGAGGGAGATGGAAAATGCTAGGAGCCGTGGCAACGCGACGGCTTACAAAGATGCCTGGCTATATATGGTCGCTGCTCTTCGCCATAAAATTCCACCCGAGAGCTCGGCAGTGCGATCCGCGGTATTGCTCCAGCCTGAAATGCTGCAGAATGCTCTTGCCGAGAATTGGGTTTCTCCCGTGCCTCAAGATGCCAATGGCCAGATCAACAGCATCGCCTTCAGCCCGGACGGCAAAATTCTCGCTTCGGGTTCGGAAGATAATAGTATTCGATTGTGGGAGATGCCCGGCGGCAAAATGCTGCGAAAATTGGAAGAACATTGGCGCCCGATTCGAAGCGTTGCGTTCAGCCCGGACGGAAAGATTCTAGCCTCGGGTTCGGAAGATGGCGCGATCCATCTGTGGGAAGTGACGAGCGGGAAGGTCTTGCGAACAATAGTGGGAAATTTCAGTCCTGTGCAAAGCGTGGCTTTCAGTCCGGATGGCCGAACTTTGGCTTCCGCTTCGAATGATAACACCATTCGGATGTGGGATGCGGCAAGTGGCGAGGAGATAAGGGCAAAGGCCAAATATACGGATGCCGCGGTTCAGTGCGTTGCATTCAGCCCGGACGGTAAGCTTCTGGCTACGGCTTCGGGTGACAGTACGGTGCGATTGTGGGACATAGCTCAGGATACAATGCTGCTAGCCTTAAAAAGACATTCCGGTGCGGTTTTGAGTGTGGCTTTCAGCCCTGATGGCCGCATCCTAGCTTCCGGTTCAGCCGATAAAACGATTCGTCTTTGGGAGGTCGGCGCCGGCGAAGAACTGCAAACGTTGCAAGGACATGAGGCCGCGATTCAAAGTGTAGCATTTAGCCCGAGCGGCCAATTCGTGGTCTCCGGCTCTGCCGATAAAACGATTCGCGTGTGGGAAGTTGCGAGCGGCAATCCGCGGCAATCATGGGAGGCGCATTCTGAGGTGCGGAGTATCGCGTTTAGCCCCGAGGGCAAAACCGTGGCTGCGGCTTTGGACAATAACACGCTTCAGTTTTGGGATGTGGCCACCGGCAAAGAACTGCGCGCAGGACCTGGGCATTCGAATGCGGCTGTCGAAGTGGCGTTCAGCCCGGATGGCAAAACTCTGGCTTCGAGTTCATGGGACAACACGATTCGACTGTGGGATCCAACGAGCGGCAAAGAGCTGCGGTTATTAGAGGGGCATTCGCGTGACGTCGTGAGTGTGGCGTTCAGTCTTGATAATAAAACCCTGGCTTCCGGCTCAGGGGATAGCACCGTTCGCTTGTGGGATGTAGCGACCGGTAAGGCGCTGCGAGAACCCTGGAAGTATTCGTCTGTTATTCTCAATGTCGCCTTCAGCCCCAATGGTAAGAGCCTCGCTTTGGCAACACGGGACGGAAGGATTCAGGTACAAGATGTGGCGAGCGGCAAGACGTTATGGTCTTCACAAAAGCATTCAGAGGCAGTTTGGGATGTGACGTTCAGCCCCGACGGCGAAACTTTAGTTTCCAGCTCGGAAGACATGACGATTCGTTTATGGGAAGCGGCGACTGGAAAGATGTTGCGTAAATTGGGGGACGGTTCATATGCCGCCGGCGGCGTCGCGTTTCATCCGGAAGGGAAAATTTTCGCTTCCGCCTCAAAGGACAACAAAATTCGCTTGTGGGAGGTTTCAAGTGGGAAAATACTGCGTCAGTTGGAAGGTCATTCAAATCAAGTTTGGGGCGTGGCTTTCAGCCCGGATGGCAAAACCTTAGCATCAAGTTCCGGCGACAACACCATCCGCCTTTGGGAGGTCAGCAGCGGCAAGATGTTGCAAGCTTTTTATGGGCATTCCGGCGTTATTTGGAGGATTGCATTCAGCCCGGACGGTAAGACACTCGCCTCCGGTTCGCGAGATAAAACAATTCGTTTATGGAATGTCACGGGCGATCAAAAGCTGCGGCGGTTGCTGGGACATTCCGCTTCTGTGAGAAGCGTGGCATTCAGCCCGGAGGGCAAAATTTTGGTTTCGAGCTCGAACGACAACACGGTTCGCCTTTGGGATTTGGACAGTGGCAAAGAATTACGGTCGCTCGATAAACATTATTTTGTGTCGAGTGTAACTTTCAGCCCCGAAGGCAAAACTTTGGCTTCAACTTATGAGGATGGCACAATCCGACTATGGGACGCACGCAGCAGCGCGGAATTGCATTCGTTGAAAGGGCATTCCAGCGCCGTACAGAGTGTGGCGTTTACACCCGATGGCAAGACTTTGATTTCCGCCTCACGAGACAGCACAATTCGATTATGGGAGGTTGCGAGCGGCAAGGAGTTGCAACCTTTAATCAAGGATTCCGCCGCAGTAATAAGCGTCGCGATTAGTCCGGATGGCAAGACGATCGCATCAGGTTCCGGGAGGAATGACGTTCACTTATGGGAGCTTGCGAGCCGCAAAAAACTGCGGTCATTGAAAAAGCACTCAGGCTCCGTATGGAGTGTAGCCTTCAGCCCGGATGGCAAAACTTTAGCTTCAGCCTCATCGGACAACACGATCCGCTTGTGGGAAGTAGAGACCGGCAAGGAATCAGGAGCTTTGGAAGGTCATTCTGCTATTGTGGGAAGTGTCAGATTCAGTCACGATGGTAAATTTTTGGCTTCAGGCTCGTACGATAACACGATTCGTCTCTGGGAAGTGGCGAGCAGCAAGGAAGTGCGGGTGCTGTACAACCATTCTGCCGTGCGAAGTGTCGCGTTCAGCCCGGATGGCAAAACCTTGGCCTCGGGATCGGATGATCAGACCATCAGTTTATGGGACCTGACCTGGTACGACCACTTCATTCAAGAGGGCAAGCCCACACCATTATTGTTCGCTTTCACCGAGGGCCTCGAATTTCTCTGGCAGAAAAAGGTTGTCGGGTTGGAGCTCAAGGAACAAAAACCTACGCCTACCTTATTTCCGCAAGACGGCTACTACTTCGTTCATAACAAAAAATTTCGTCCCCTGCTCGATCCTCCTGCTCACGGCCAAAACAAATTCGAGCAAGTGTTAGAATGGGCGGAGGCACAACTGCAGCAAAAGAAATAAAACCGGAACACGTCTACTGTGAAAGCAGAATCGCCTCTGCCCCAATGGCGCCTCTTCGACAAAGCCCGCCAACAAAAATGGCTTATCGACATTCTTCACGAAGATCAAGCCTTGCTCGTGCTCAACAAACCCGCGGGCTTGCCGGTGATTCCCGAGCATTGGCATCCGGACTGGCCGTGTTTACAAAGCCTCGCGAGCGAACAACTCGGTGCGCGCGTATTCGTCGTGCATCGCATTGATATGGAAACGAGTGGAGTCGTATTATTCGCAAAGACCACCGAGGCGCATCGCGAGCTGTGTCGGCAATTCGCCGCGCACGAAGTGGAGAAAACGTATTGGGCGTTGGTGCAGGGCGAGATTCAAAACGAAGAACAAACGATTGACCTGCCGTTGTCCCCTCATCCGAAAAAGCCCGGCGTGACGATCATCAACAAAAAAGGCAAGCCCGCCCTCACGCACTGTCGCGTGCTAGAGAGATTTCGGGGTTATACTTTGGTGGAAGTGAAGCCGCAAACCGGAAGGCAACATCAAATTCGGGTGCACCTCAAAGCGCTCGGGCATCCCCTCATCGTCGATGCGCTTTATGCGAACACGGAGGCGTTCTTTCTCTCCGCGCTCAAAAGTAATTATCGCAAAAAAGAGGGCGAGGCCGAGACTCCACTCATCCGCCGCTTAACTTTGCACGCGCAACAACTCATTGTCGCTCACCCCGACAAGAAAGAGCGCACGACTTTCTCCGCGGTAGCGCCAAAGGATTTCAATGCGGCGTTGAAGCATTTGCGGAAGTATGCGGCGAAGCGTTGAGACACAACGCAAGAGCAAAACGCCCCGGCGAGATTGCAACAAGCCGGAGGCGCTTTCATTCTTCCGGCAAATGGAAGCGAATCGTCGTGGTGGGATTGAATGGATTCGAATAGTTTTGTGATAAAGCTGCGGAGACTGGCAAAGATTGTTCGGACTCAGCCTCAGCTTTAGACTTGGACAACTCCGCGCCTGCTTGATGCCGGCGTTGACATTGCTCGGGCCTTGCGCCAAAATGATGCTGCCGTTGGCGATTTCAATCCGCACGACGGAGTCAGTGGGGACGCCCATGAGATCAATTCTCATATCACCGGCGGCGAAGCGGTTTCCGACACGCAGTATGTCAAAACCGACCCCGGCCTGCGCGCGCTCTTTGGCGACCTCTACATTCCCGCGCCCACAACCTCCGGCGATTTCTTGGAGCGCTTTACGAAAGAAGCAGTGAATCGCTGGGCGAAATGCGCCTACTTTGGGTGAAGAGTTTCGAGTGCGATTAAGCCTTTCGCGATTAAAACAAAAAGCGAGTTGGCGCGTTCAAAAGGTTTCTTTGATTCCAGACGAATTTCACTGGAACGCATAGAGGCCTAAAACCAAAAAGGCCTTGCTCGTTTCATAACCGGCAAGGCCTTTCTGTTTCAACACTTCCTCACGCGTTCATAAGTTGCCCGAGAAGAATTTCACGGAAGCGGTGGCGAGATCGAGCAGCGGGCCAAAGGCGAGACCTAAAATAAACGTCGGTATCGCGAATACGGCGAGCAAAACCGTGGCGGCCCATGAGACTGAAAGCTTGCTCGTCACGGGTTGCGTGGGCGTTTCGAGGTACATGGCTTTGAAGATGCGCGCGTAGTAATAGAGCG
>Ga0247727_10008199_pt1 | contig 19501 bp, 21 predicted proteins | sample WisWelCaveWW1625_FD_202498 | JGI IMG/M metagenome (GOLD analysis project Ga0247727, IMG submission 202498) | Biofilm microbial communities from Wishing Well Cave, Virginia, United States - WW16-25 | ecosystem: Environmental > Aquatic > Deep subsurface > Groundwater > Cave microbial mat | place... | reverse complement strand
GCATTCTTCTCGTATTTCAGAAGCAGTTCGATGTTCTTTTTTTCTGTTTCGGTCAGGCTGCTTTTGATGTCGGTGTGGACCGGGATGTACCAATCCTGCGAATCAAAAAACACCCTCAACGGCCGCATTTTGAATGAATATCCGTGGCGGGCATAAATGGTGTTGCGGATGATCAGTAAATCACCCTTTCTTAAATTCTCGACGTCCGCCTTGGTCAGTAGGGTCGATGAGGCATTCATCGTATAAATTGAATCCGTCGCAGTCGAAAATTCCGTATAAAAATCGCCATAGAACTCCAGATCATCTTCGGATTCGGACTTTGTTTTTTTCGAATTATCCCAATCGCTATATCGCCGGGAATACTCCAGCATTTGTTCAGGGTTGTAAGTAAAAATCTTTTTTTCCAATTCGTAAACCCGTTCCTGGATATCGATCTTTTTGTACGCTTTCCAGGTACCTTTGAGCGTTGACCACAATTTTGAAATCTCAAAATTGAATTTCCCGTCGTATTTATCGTCTCCGGGCTCCGAAACTTCGAAAACATACAGGTCGTCCTGTTCTGTACACGTTCCTTCAAAAGGGCGGTCGTTCCCAGCGACAACACTATGTCCCTTCACCTTGCCATCCGAAATTTCGTCGATTGAAATATTGATCTTGTTCTCCCGACTCCAATAAATCCCTTCGTCCGGATTGATCACCTCGGAATATTCGCTCTCGTCCGCCCGTCGGAAATAGCCAACCCAAAATCCTAGTAAATCACGTTGATCGGTTATTTCCAGGTTCGCCGTTGCCGAGGTCATTTCAGTCGGCGTGTCAGAAAGACTGACCTGCAAATCACCGGATGAACCAATTTCGTCCAAAACAACGTCGTCGTTTTTTATTGTTCCTCCGCAACCGACAAACAGCGCGCATACTGCCGCACACCAAAAACTTCGTCCTTTCATAGATTATTATTTAGAATATCCATTGAACCAATCTTTATACGAATGTACGGCAAGTGTTCAATGTGTAAGACGCTTCGATGTCAAAAATGTCCCTCCCTTTATTATTTGCAAACACTTGAATATCAAAATAGTGTTACTTTTTTTTTGCCATTTTTCGGGAGAATTGCCGATTTGCTTGTAAATAACGACCGTGTTTGTATCTTTGCGCCTCTTAAAACGCACTATTAACCGGAGTTTCGCACTCCACCTAATAACGAGATATGGCAACACGAATGAGATTGCAACGGCAGGGAAAAAAAGGTTCGGCCTTTTATCACCTGGTCATCACCGATCAGCGCAATAAGCGGAACGGGACCATCATCGAAAAGCTCGGAACCTACGATCCAAACCAGAATCCTGCAAAGATTGACATCAATTTCGAGAGCACATTGAACTGGCTCGAGAAGGGTGCCTCACCTACAGATACAGTTCGGGCAATTCTTTCGTACAAAGGGCTTCTTTTGAAAAAGCATCTGAACAAAGGAGTCACCAAGGGAGCGCTCACCCAAGATGCAGCGGATAAGAAATTCGAAGCCTGGATGGCTGAGAAGGATGCCAAAGTGACGGGCAAAACCAATAGTGTTGCTCAGGCACGCGCTACCGCAAAAGCAGCGGCATTTGAGGCCGAAACCGCCAAACGCGAGGCAAAAGCGAAACTGATTTCGGATAAACTCGCCGCCGCATCTGAAGCCGAGGTGGCTGCATCGGAGACGGCAGCAGCAAGCACAACCGAAGCTGCAGATACTCCAGTGGATGCACCTGCAGAATCAGCGCCAGAAGCAACAAGCGGCGAGCAGGCCACAAATTAATTCCATCCGATGTTCCAGCGGGACAAATTCCAGCTTTCGGGACACATTTCAAGAACGCATAGCTTCAAAGGTGAGGTCGTACTTCAGTTAGACGGCTATTCGGACAAGGAATTTCGGGCCGTCAAGGAATTTTTTGTCGAGATTGACGGAAATCTGGTACCCTTTTTTCCTGAAAAAATTCATTCGATGCGTTCTGACGCTCAGCGAAGTTCAGCGGTGATTAAGTTTCAGGATGTCGGCGATCAGCTCATCGCCGCGAGGTTATCCGGATGTGACATCTGGCTGCCGGTTACGAAGAAAGCAAAAGTTGCTTCCGAAAAAGCCGAATCGGACATGATCGGATACGATGTAGACGACCTCTTCTACGGTTTCATCGGAAAAGTTTCGGCACTAATCAGTGAAGGCGGAAATCCCTTGCTGCAAGTTGACCAAAACGGAAAAGAAATTCTTATTCCCTGGCAACCGCAATTTATCCGGGGTATCGACCCGAAGGAAAAGAAAATATTCCTGACAGCACCTGAAGGACTGATCTCCTTTTACCTCGATGGTGACGACTCAGCGGAAATTTAGATTTGAATTCGGCTCAATGACTGCCCCGTTTTTTTTCCGTTCATTCGATGTCGTGCAGGATCAGAGCGCCCATAAGGTGGGGACCGACTCTGTTCTGCTCGGAGCCTGGACCAAAACGAATGCGTCAACCATTCTCGATATTGGAACCGGTACGGGACTTTTGGCACTTATGATGGCGCAAAATCATCCGGATGCTACTATCGATGCTATCGAACCAGAACCAAATGCATTTTTTGAGGCGAGTAATAATTTCCATCGGGCACCATTCGCAGGACGATTAACAATCGAGAATGTTTCATTACAAGAATTTCGAAGTAAAATCAAGTTCGACCTGATCATTTCGAATCCACCGTATCACGCCGGACAGGTAGTGCCTAAAAACAACGAGCGACTAAATGCAAGGCACGCCGTGTCATTGCCGATACCCGAATTATACCGTTGTGCTGCAAATCTCCTCGGAGAAAATGGGATTATTAGTTTTATTTTTCCTTTTGAAGATGAAGGGAAGCATTTGCAACACGCTGCTTCAAAGGGATTATTTCCTTGCAAAATTCTCAGGACCGTTAGGAGCGATGGTAAATTTGAACGCACACTTATTCAGGCCGGGTTTACATCTTGCTGTCCGTCGGAGGAACAGTTGCTGGTGAAGGACAATCAAAATCGCTATTCATCCGAATACATTTCACTCACCCAGGAATTTTACTCGAAATCACTATAGCCGTTTGAGAAATCGGATCAAATTTTGAGGCCAATGACGCAGACGTCGTCTATTTGTTCCAGATTACCTTTCCAGGCGAGAAAAGCATTTTCGAGCAATTGTTTTTGCTCATTGAGCGGTCTTCCGCTATTCTTAAGCAGCAAGTTTTGAAAATGCTGATACTTGAATTTTTTTCCTTTTGATCCACCGAACTGATCGGCAAATCCATCGGTGAAAAGAAAGATCATTTCGCCTTGCGACAATTTTCGTGTGTAATTCGTGAATTCGCTGAGGTCACCATATTTACCTACGGGTTGACGGTTCGCCGGAATGACCTCAATTTGGCCGTTGGACACAATATATATATCGTTGTTGGCGCCGGAATATTCAAACTCCAAGGAATCCAGATGAATTGCGCAAACTGCAGCGTCCATTCCGTCCTTGACATCATACTTTCCTGACTGAAAGCTATTGATGACAAGCTCGCGACATTTGTTCAGAATTTCATTTGGATGGCGCAGTCCAAATTCCCGCGTGCAACGGTTCAGGGCATTATTGCAGACCACCGACACCATCGCTCCCGGAACTCCGTGTCCTGTGCAGTCGGCAACTGCGAGAAAAACGGTTCTACCCTGAATATCTATCCAGTAAAAATCGCCAGCGACAATGTCTTTTGGCAGGTAGAGAATAAAATTGTCCTTCAGATATTCCGTGATGAATGCGTCTCGTGGTAAAATGGCTTCCTGAATCCGCTGCGCATAATGAATACTCGAGGTAATTTCTTCATTTTTCGCTTCAATGAGTTCCTTTTGCATTTCCGCATCGTCTTTTTGCCGCTCAACGATAATCTTTTGCATCCGCATAAACTTGAGGCGGTGAATGAACAGAATCAGGACTGCAACGATGAGTAGCAAGACGAGTACGGAAACTCCGATTCCGAGATACAACGCCAAGCGCTGTGTTCTGAGATTTTCTGAGACGGCGCGTTCACGGTCGATCTCGAGATCCTGAAGGGCACTTGCTTCAGCAGCTTTGATGCTGTCCAGAGCAGCTTTTGTTTCGTACTGAAAACGATACCGGAGATGAAGCATTTCTTCTTCTGCCTCATCGCCTGTTATGGAATCGCGTAATACGTTGGCCTCTTCAAGATAAATTAGTGCTTTGGCATATTCGCCTTTGGCCTTAAAGGCCTGATAAAGGCAAATGCAGTTTTGCATTTCGTAGGCTGGAGAGATTACCTGTTTGGAAAATTCAAGTCCTTCCTCGCACATCACGATGGCATCATTTACACGTCCTTCACCGATGTATGATATTCCCAGATCGGCGTAAATGCCGGCCAGACGCCGAATGTTTGCTGTTTCCTCGAATATTCTTCTGGCGTTTTCGCGATATTCCGTTGCTCGGGTGTAATCACCTCTATTTTGATATATCTCCCCTAAATTTGCATAGGTATTGCCTTGGCCTTCCTGATCACCGAGTAAGATTTTTATTTTCAAACTCCTTTCATAATAATAAAGTGACGAATCCAACTTCGTACGCTCATAATAAATTCCCAGACTGTTGTAAACCCTCGACTGGACACTTGAATCTCCTAGCTCAATGGCAAGATCTAGCGCTTCAAGGCTGCAACGGATTGCTTCCTCGTTGCTGTTCAGTACGGAGTAGATCATTCCGACACTGTTGAGCATCACGGCCTGGCCGATTTTTCCATCGTGCGTATTGAAGCCACGATAGATGATGAGTCCCGCTTGATAATGCTCAAGCGCTTCGGGATAAAATCCTCTGAAATAGGATGCATTACCAAGGTTTCTTCGCGCATTGGCTTCGCCCCACTTGTTCTTCCATTTTTGGGCGCGCTCAAGTTGTACCATTCCTAATTCAAGTGCACTATCTATGTCAACGGCTAACAGTGAGTTCACGATCAGATTAAGTGCATTCAGACGCACCGAGTCGCTTTGATGGGTGTCGTTCCATACCACGGCAAGGCTGTCCAGTCTCGTCTGTGCCTGTGAATAGGAAGCGAAAAAGAGTGTGGTCAGAACCGCGATGCGTGAGTACCTAGAAATCAAGACACCTTGCTTTTGTTGCTGACAAAGATAAGATTGTCAACAAGATTGAATGAGTAAACGTCAAGGACTAAATTTTATTCTTCTCGCATCGTAGGAAACTCATTCAACTCCGTATTCAGTCGCAGTGTAAATTATTTCTGTACCGTAATGAATGTTCAGGGTGTCGAAATTATTTATTTCGAGGTCCTTGTCGACCCGGTAAATGCAACCGATGTTCGGTGCAAAAACCGAATAGGATCTGAGAAACTGGATGTAGCTTGTCAGATCTTCGTGTTCTACTGTGACGGTTGAATCGTAAAGTGTGCCACCCACGCTCAATGGTTTGTATATGTTTTTGTAATAGCAATGAAGTTCTCCGTCGTTGTTCAGTGAATTGCAATCCCAGTCCTGATCGTAGGATATTGCAAATGCCATCACCACGCGACGGTCGTTCTCGTCGACGACCTCCGCATTTTTTTTGGATCGTTTCACCGACCACACATCCTGAATGGACCAACTCATCGTGTCGTTGGCGCGGAAATAGCGGTACAATTTCATAGCAGTGTCTCCCTCATCGTCTTCAAAGGCTTCTCCGATTACTTCTTTTATCTGATAAACTGAGGTGTCGTGTGGAATGGTCAGCGCACTGTCGTGAAATACGTCAAGAACATCGTAAATAACATAATGGCCTTCCGTAACAGGAAAGAAGTGGTAACCGTACTTAATGTTCTTGTTGTTTGTTTTGTTGCAGGCCAGTGCGAACGCCAGAAAAATCAATATAACAAAACGAAGCTTCATCCTTAATAGTAACGTGAAAACTGGAGATTTCGTTGGTCAGCGCATCCATTTTAGTTTCGATCCGTACAGCCACAGGAAAATTCCCCCAACGACAATATTCCAGACCAGTGAAATGCCCAGAAAAATGCCCGGGTAGTAAAGAATGGCAAGAATTAAAGGGGCAATCGAATATCCGATGTACAGATAATAACCTGCTTTTTTCAACCGGAACATCATAATTGTCGATTGCAGTCCAATGAGCGAAATCACGATTCCTAAGATTGCGATGGTGTAGTAATTTGCGTTCCCGATTTCGATCAATTCAATTCCATCTTCAACATAGGTTCCCATAAGTTCCAGTTGTTCCTCGGTGTACATACCAAGCATCTGTGCTTTTTGATCTTCGATTTCTTCCGGACTAAGTGGACCTTGCTGCAGTCCAACAGTGCCCGAGAGGAGGAGAAACCCAATATAGATCCAGGACAACACACACAATACGACAATAGCTCTCGGACGCGTTTCGATTTCGGTCATACAATCTGTTTTGTAAATGAAATGGCTTTCTGGATCAATGGATAGAGGTACTCATCGTTTGACGAAAAGGGCACTATTTTCCGAAAATCAGAAACGACTTTTTCCAAACGCTTACTCGATTTGGAAGGTCTCCTGAATTCCAATGCCTGACAAGCAACTAACAATTCAATACCGGCAATGGACCTGAGATTTTGAACCACCCGGTAACATTTGGTTGCGGCATTTGCGCCCATACTCACGTGATCTTCCTGCCCGTTGGACGACTCGAGGGAATCCGTACAAGCCGGGACCGCGAGTTGTTTGTTCTGACTTGCAATCGACGCTGCGGTATATTGCGGAATCATAAAGCCGGAATTCAGACCTGGATTTTTGGCAAGAAAGACCGGCAGATCACGCTCACCGCTGATAAGCCGGAATATTCGACGTTCGGAGATACTACCTAGTTCAGCGAGTGCGATGGAGAGGTAATCGAGTGCCATTGCAAGCGGTTCTCCGTGGAAATTTCCACCGGATATAATTTCTCCGCTATCCGGAAAAATGGTCGGATTGTCGGTTACGGCATTGATTTCCCGCTCAAATATTTCAGTCGTAAAACGAATCGTGTCCTTAGCCGCACCGTGAACTTGCGGTATGCAGCGGAAAGAGTAGGGGTCCTGCGTTTGCTTTTTCGTCGAAGCCGCAAGTGCACTTCCTTCCAGTAGCGATCGCAAAAATTCAGCGGTTTCATTCTGCCCAACCTGGTTGCGAATACGGTTCACATTTTCCTTAAATGGATCCGACTTGCCATCGAATGCCTCGAAAGAAATCATACTGACGATATCACATACGCGTGATAACTGCTGCGCCTCAATCACACACCACATTCCGTAAGCACTCATAAACTGAGTGCCGTTCAACAGAGCCAGTCCCTCTTTGGAGCGCAAAGTTATTGCAGACCAACCGTTTCTCTTGAGCATAACGGCCGAGTCCATTTTTTCACCTTTACAACAGATCTCACCTTCTCCGATGAGTGGCAAAGCAAGATGTGCCAGCGGAGCCAAATCCCCGGATGCACCAAGGGAACCCTGCTGATAAATTACAGGATAACATTCTTGATTATACTGATCGATCAGGCGCTGAACAGTGGCCGGCTGAGTTCCGGAATGACCGTAAGATAACCCCTGTATTTTTAGAAGAAGCATCAGTTTTACAATCTCTGTTGGAACTTCTTCGCCATTGCCACACGCGTGTGATAAAACGAGGTTGCGCTGAACTTTTTCAAGATCCTGCGCATTGATACGTGTGTTATGAAGCGCACCAAATCCGGTGTTGATGCCATAGTGTACCGCATCGGGCTTGTCGGTTAGAATTTTATCGAGAAAGTCCCTGCATTTTTTGATGCCTTCGAAGGATTCGGGAGACAATTGCAATTGTACACCACTCCGAAGCAGCTCGTTTACCGAACTGACCGTAAGTCTGGATGAATTAATGTGATGAACTTTCATACGTTTTGATGAGGTCGGCGAGCGAACCACTGAATTGTTCGCCGCTCTCCATATTTTTCCAGGTGATTGAATTTTTTGCCAGTTCGTCAGCACCGATCATAACTACGGTGGGTATTTTCCGGTCATTGGCATATTTCATCTGTTTGTTCAGCTTGGAAGCCGACGGATAAATTTCGCAGGCCATACCGTGATCGCGCAGTGTTTTGGCAAGAAGCATCGACTGACGGATTTCATTTTCTCCGAAGTTGAGAAACAAAAAGCGCGTTGAAATTTCTGCGGACTCAGGAAACATCTCAAGGCTTTGCATTACGTCATAAATCCTGTCTGCACCGAATGAAATTCCAACACCGGACATTCCAGGCAATCCGAACAAGGAGGTAAGATCGGCATATCGGCCGCCGCCGCATATACTCCCCATTTCAATGTTGTTCGCACTCACTTCGAAAATGGCACCGGTGTAATAATTCAGGCCTCTCGCCAGGCTGAGATCAAATACGAGCTTGGCTTTCTTTAGTCCGATTCGGTCAACCTCTTCCAACACGAAGAGAAGTTCCTCGATTCCTTTTAAGCCTTCATCAGACGTTTTTAGAATGTCTTTTAGTTGATTCAGCTTGGACGAATTGTCTCCTTGCAGACGAAAAAGCTTCTGGATTTTTTCAATGGCCGATTGCGAAATTCCCTTGTCGACCAGTTCAGTCACGACACCGCTTTCGCCGACTTTGTCGAGTTTGTCAAGTGCAACCGTAATGTCTGTAATTTTCTCCTTTTCACCACAAATTTCTGCAATAGCACTCAGTATTTTTCGGTTGTTAATTTTGATGGTAAAATCAGTGAATCCAAGATTGCAAAGACCTTCGTCAAAAATCTGGACAAGTTCAATCTCGTAGAGTAGTGAATCGCTACCAATGGCATCGCAGTCGCATTGGTAAAATTCGCGGTATCGCCCTTTTGCCGGACGATCCGCACGCCAAACGGGCTGAATCTGGTAGCGCTTGAAGGGAAATGCCAGTTCATTTTGGTTTTGGGCGACAAAACGCGCGAAAGGAACAGTAAGATCGTAACGCAGTGCCTTGTCGGAAACAGAATTTGCAAAGCGCGCGTAGTGAGAATCGTTTAATGCTTGAATATCGGCTGATTTAACGGCTTCTCCCGAGTTGAGGATGCGAAAGATCAACCGGTCGCCTTCATCGCCGTATTTTCCAAGCAGGGTAGAGGAATTTTCAAAAGATGGTGTTTCGATGGGTTGAAATCCATACCGCTCAAAAACACTCCTCAAAGTCGAGAAAATGAAATTTCTACGCGCAACGGTTTGCGGCAAAAAATCCCTTGTTCCGCGGGGTATTGATGGTTTTTGCGACATTGGTTAATTGCAGTCTTCAAAGGTACAATTTTGAATTGAACCAAGGTGCGCGGAAATGGGCCTCTTGTGAAATGAAATTCTATATGTATCAAGATGTTAGATAATTATTCCCCTTCCATTTGATTCCTGTATATGTAGTAGATTTGCCGCCAATGAGCATCGATACCTTTAAAAGCCGACTCAAATACTATATCGTCGGAGTTGGAATAGGAACCGCCTGCGCTTTTCTTTTCTTTGGAAACCGTGGGTGTTCCTGGCTGCCCGGAAACCGTGTGCGGAATATGATTGCTGAGCAGGACATTTTGGTTGGCGACAGTATGGCCAGCGTGATGTCTTGTCGGGGCATAACGAATAAGGAGGTGTATGATTTGCTTGACGACGGTGGCGATGTCGATTTTACGCTCAGCGAAACGCACGTCTATCCAAAGGAGTACCACATCAACGGTGCAAAGGGAGATCAGGAAATATGGATTCGCTATGCACTTTTCGACACTGTTTCGGAAGTGATTGGTTGTTCAGGCGCCGCATCGTGTACCGGGACGTCCTCCAATGAAGTGAAAAAGATCATTTCGCTTCCGCTTGAGGAAGTTTTGTTGATTATTCAATCTCATCGCTTCCGGATAATGGATCCAGTGCGCTGTCAGATGAAATACTACAATCTTTCGGAAAACGAGGTATTGCATTTTCACGAGTCAATCAAGTTGTATGTTTTGGAATCCAGGCCTCATCTCGACACAGATCCGTACCACATCTTAAGAGGATTTATCGGTTCCGAAGAATTTGATGTGAAATACGTCATCGGGGAAAATCGTACCCGGATATCCAATATTTCCAGTAGGTACAGACCCTGTAATTGTCCTTAGTCGGACGCGAGAGGCTTTAGCGTTTGGACCGACCGGCAAATTTTGTCTACCAGATTTTTGTCCATTGCGTCGAATGTAAAATCGGCACTTGAATAGAAAGGTATTCGTTCTTCCAGTTTTTTTTCGATGTATTGAATGAGTGACTCCCGGGTATTTAGGGATGCGATGAGCGGTCGAGGATGCTTCGAATGCATCAGTCGATCTGCAATCATCAGAACGGGCATTGAAAGATAGATGGACTTGCCTTTGGATTTGACAAGGCTGGCATTTAGAGAAGTGCACGCTGCTCCACCACCCAGTGCAACAATGGTGTCTCTTACGTCCAGATTTTTTAGCCACTGATGTTCCATTTCCCGGAACGCCATTTCTCCGTGGGTATTGAATATCTCCTGAACGGACATCCCAGCCTTCTTTTCAATTTCCAAATCACTGTCCAAAAAGGCGTATCGAAGTCTGCCGGCCAACTTTTTCGCCGTTCCTGACTTTCCAACACCCATAAAACCGGTAACAAATACTACCATACGTAGTCTGATTAGAGCGAAACGCGCTACTTGTATATAAAGGTATGTAACTATTCTGGGTTTTTTGTTGAGCCGTCCTGCTCGGATCTGACCTAACCCCTAAAGAAGCGAATGCGCTAAAATTCGCATCGTTTTCAATACTATTAAATAATCAATATATTTGCGCCCGAATTTGGTGCAGACCAAATTTAACCATTTGATCTGGTAGCTCAGCTGGTAGAGCATCTCCCTTTTAAGGAGAGGGTCCTGGGTCCGAGTCCCAGCCAGGTCACATTTTTTTATGCGCCTTCGAATGCCCAGGTGGTGAATCCCGATGCTATCGGGAGGTAGACGCGCCGCCTTGAGCACTATAAATTTGGAGTGAATTATTTATTGCCCAGGTGGTGAAATTGGTAGACACGCCACTTTGAGGGGGTGGTGGTCGAAAGGCTGTGCTGGTTCGAGTCCAGTCCTGGGCACAAAAGCATCTCAATTTCCGGATGCTTTTTTTCATAAATACAAGCAGGCTCAAGTTGAAAGAATCCAAAAGAATAAATAGTAAGACTTCCTTCGGAATCCAATCATAAATCCAAAAGTCGGCTGTGCTGGTTTGTCCCGATAGCTATCGGGACCAGTTCTGGGCACAATTAGTCTCGCCAGATTGCGGGACTTTTTCATTTATGGCAGTTGTCTACATCATCCAAGACGAAGAAACCGAAAAATTTTATATCGGGAGTTGTCTTGATTTACAGACTCGTCTGGAGCAACATTTACAAGGAATTTCTGCTCAAGCGTTCACAGTCCGTTTCAAGAAGTGGCGACTGTTTTATAGTGCGGACGGCCTCTCGTACAAACAAGCAAGGGCAATTGAAGTCCACATCAAACGAATGAAGAGTAAGAAGTACATTGAGGATTTAAACCGCTATCCTGAAATATTGGAAAAACTGCGTTTCAACTACTTTTGCCACTAATAATCTGAACTATGCCCGCTTATGCAGGTTAAGATTCTCATAGTGCTGTAGCGAAGGCAAGTTAATTGATCTAAATCAACGAAAGGCAAATTTTCATTAACAACAACCTCCGCCGGCGTAGTGGAATGTAGATTCAGAAATAAATAAATCCGGTCGGTTTAACTCAAAAAGGACAGACGCTGTTTTGTCACACACGGCGAGGGGTTGATTTGCAAATAAGCGATGTCCCCGTTGATCATCGAACGCGACTTTACCCCCGAAATAAATCGCCGTTTTTCCAGTAAATATGCAAGGTCCATCAAACGGCATTGGATCCTTTATAGCACATACATCAACGCTTTCCAGATAAATTAATTCTTCAGAGTCATAATGCTCTGGAGCTAAAATTCGATAAGGCCGTTTCGCGCGAATTTCGACTGTACCAAAACCAACATCGGTGATCATTTTAACGTATGCCTTCAACGGAAGCGCTCCACTTAAACACAAGGATCTTAGTTTTTCGTCCTTTTTTAGGTTCTCGGGTATTAATGATTCACATATTGGATCTGATAGAACTAATTTTCCATTGGGTTTTAAGACGCGATACATTTCGGACAAGGCTTTTTTCAGTTCTTCAGTCTCGAAGATGTTAAACAAACAATTCTGAGCTGCAACATCAATACATTTATCGGCAACTGGTAAGTTTAAGGCGTCACCTTTTATTAAGTTAATGAATTCAGACTTGAACCACTTATTATCCTTCTCTGCTGTTTTAAGATTTTCACGGCTTGCGGATAACATTTCATCGACCACATCAACACCAATGACTCCAGCAATTTTTCTGCTGAAATAGGCGAATTGCAATAATTCCATTCCTCCGCCAACGCCAACGTAGAGGACAGTTGGATCATTCACAAGATCGCGCGGATTCACAGTTGAACCACAGCCATAATTCATTTCCTGCATACACTTTGGAATGGTCAAACCTGGTAGTTGCCACATTGGAGTGGTGGTGCAACAAAGACCAACGTCCGGCCGTAATGCTGCCTCCTTGTAAACGTTTCTGGTTGTCCTCAGATATGATTTCATAACCGATTTGGATAATTATTGAGTTGAGTTGAATTGAATAATAAAGCGACGATGGATAGCACGGGTTCAAAAAAAAACGCCCCGCCTGAGACGGAGCGTTTGTGTTTCGCGCTAAAGAAGAATTATTTCTTCTTCTTAGCAGCCTTCTTCTTAGGAGCAGCTTTTTTCTTAGCAGCTTTCTTCTTAGGAGCGGCTTTCTTAGCGGCTTTCTTTACTACTTTTTTCTTGGCCATTTTAATTTAATTTAAGGTTACAAGTTAAACATTTAATCTTGGTCTATATTAACCACGCAGCAATTTTACGCATTGTTTTCGCTGCTCAGTAGTTTATACGCGAAAGTAATTAACAGGGTTTCGTTAATTCCGAATTTATTTTTGGCGAGAAATTTTTGTCCCATCGGAAAATTCAAAAAATATTTTTACGAAGTACGTAATGGAATACACTCTACACATATTGATTTTATTAGCTATGCAGAGATTCACGTAATTCATTATGTTTTACTTATTTTGAAAAATTACTTTTTCGATACTGGATTTTTTAGTTGTTGATATCTTCTTAGTTTTCCCGAAAAAAAAAATGAAAGCGTGTTTTTTTCATTGAAACCAACTTTACTCGAAGACTTCGAGCCCAAATTTGTGAATTCCAAAATCGCAAATTTGTTTTGTCAACCGAAAAAATGCGATCGATGTTTTACTTAGAGGAGAATGAGTGAGTGGGCGTAAAGCGCAGAGCCATCTTTGATCTGCTCTGTAGTTTTGTGCTGAAGTACGAATCCGAGTTTCTCAAGAAGGTTAATCGAACGTTGGTTATCTACTTTGGTTATCGCCAGTAGTTTTTTTAGTTCGAATTTCTTTTTGGCCAACTGCAGAATTTTTTGTGAAGATTCAAATGCCAGACCTTTTCCTTCGTAACCGGGCAATAACGCGAATCCAAGATCAGGAATCGTGAGTTCAACCCGTTTTACGATTCCACAGATTCCAACGGGCACATTCCCGCTCTTAAGTATAAGTTTATATAATCCCCATCCGTTTTCCTCGTAACTGATCAGTGGACCTTCAACGAGGTATTTTTTGGCTGCTGTCTTTGAATACGAATCTCTCTTGCCGATGAAACGCATCCACCCGGCTGATTTGAATAAGCTGAGTATAAATTCTGAATCGTCAATGCCGAGACGGACAATCCGTAACCGCTTCGTTTCAGAAATTAATTCACCCTCCGGCGAAGAAACCGCGTTGGTTGTTCGTTTCATTGTCTTCTTCGATTGTTTTTGCAGGATCCACGATCACGCCGATTTCGCAGTTCGGATCAAACACCCAGTAGTCTTTGATTTCTATTTTCAAAATTGCTTTTTCCCCGGCTTTTATTTTAGCGATGGTATGATCCTGCTCCCAGTCCTCGTCGGAATCAACGGCTCCTTCTTCCGAGTTGCTCATATTTTCAGAGAACAACCACATATCTTCTTGTTTTGCATTCCAATTCTCCTTTGCATCCTCGGGTGTCAGATCAAGACCCATTACTTTCACCGAAACATTTTCGGCATCACTTTTTCCCTTGTTTATAATGACAACAGTAAATGTTGTGCCGTCGATGCTCTCGTCGTATTCCGGTGCTGAAATTTCGAAGACCAACAAATCCGGTTGCTGGCTGAATGTGCTGACGGATGCAAGGCCAGTGAATAAAGTCAAAATTGTTTTGTACATCGTTTTTGATTTGATAATGTAAAATTAGTTCATCGTTGCAAATACGTCTCGGAGTAATCAATCGCTGTGCCAACCTGCACTGCGCATCATCCGGTGAAAGATATCCGTATTCTGGTAAATACCAATAAAATTTTCAGCGCCGGGTCCGAATGCGAAAACAGGAATCAGTGAGGTGGTATGACCTGCCTCGCCGGGCAATCGATTGGCATTCTCATAAAAGGACGGCGCAATGGAATTATAGTCCCAGGTGGAATCGCGAAATGCAGGTCCAAGGGCAAACCCACCCGTCTCGTGATCTGCGGTCACAATCACGAGTGTTTGGCCATCCTTTTCGGCAAAATCCAGTGCAGCACCGATGGCCTGATCAAAATCCAGAACTTCTGCAATCAGGCTCGCGGCGTCGGCATCGTGGCCTGCCCAGTCGATCTGTGAACCTTCAACCATTAGAAAAAAGCCCTTGTCACCCGCCGAGGATCGCGACGAAAGAAATTCGGTTCCAAGAATTGTTGCCTCCGTCAAAAAATTTCCCCGGCCATTGAGCATAGATGGAAGGCCATATTTGCTCATTAGATATCCAACCCGGTTATTTTCCTGTATAATTTGACGGTTTAATGATCCGGTATCCACATCCAGTCCTCTCTTTTTCATTTCGTCGATGAGGTTTCGGCCATCGCCGCGATTCAAGAAGTATTGCCATCCTCCACCTGCAAAGAAATCAACTTCTGAAGCCGCCAGCGACTGCGCAATGTCTTCCGCCTGGCCCCTGCTGGCAACGTGCGCATAAAAACAAGCAGGTGTTGCGTGTGTGATCGTGGAGGTTGCAATCAATCCTGTTTTAACCCCTTTCGGTTCGATCAGTTCTAAAATGGTTGGTACGTCGTTCGTGTCCGTGTCAACCCCAATCGCGCCGTTGTACGTTTTGATTCCGGATGCAAATGCGGTCGCACCCGCGGCAGAATCTGTTATTGTGTCGCTAGCCGAAGAGGTATTGATGAGACCAATGTACCGGAACCTGGAAAAATTTGGTATAGTATCTCCATAATAGTATGCCGAGGAAAGTTGAGTTAAACCCATTCCGTCTCCGATCATCAGAATAATGTTCTTCGGTTGTTGCGCCAAAACATACAATGACCCATATAGAGTGATTACTGTAAGGAGAAATTTTCCAATCATACTTATTCTATTGAGAGGTTTTTCTCGTTACCGGAGGTTTCGCGTTGCATCAATTCTTCAAACGATCCGTGTAAAGTTCCAAAAATTGTTCCATTTATCCTAAAAGGACGTCAATTACAATACTATGTTAATTCAGGACTTTCATTTTCATCAACAGATCTATTTCCGTATGACCGTTTTCGTAGTGATGCTTCATCTCACCGGCTTGAACAAAACCACGGGTCGTATAAAACCGGATGCCACCCAAATTACGTTCATTCACATACAAATCCACCACATCAAATTTACCATCAACTGCCTTCTGCAGTGCAAATTTCAGCGCCTGATCACCTAAACCACCCTTTCGGAATGCTTTGAGAAGATACAATTTGGAAATGTGCAGCACGTCTTTCTTCCGTTCGAGACCAAGATAACCGCAGATATTTCCGGCTGATTTGATCAGGTAGTAGTCGAAATTTTCCGAAATCTGCCGATACACTACCGATGCCGTCTGATATTTATCCAAATAGAACGCCACGTGACCGGGGTCCATATATTCGTCGTAATGTTCGTGGAAGATCTCTCGGGCAAGTTGTTCAACAATCATTGCATCTTCAAGAGAACCAACGTTCGAATATTCAATCACGCGGAGGCAATTTTTTTTACGCCGGAAATGAGTTGTGCAATATCATCCTCCAGGACGTGAATTGCACAGGAAATCCGGATGGCGAAAAGATTGTTTTCGTAGATACCGCGGACCCGACAGTTGAAGTCTTCGGAGAGTTTTTTCTGCACCTCCGTATAATCAATGTCCCGAATTCGAAAGCAGAACATCGAGGAAGAATACCGGGGATCTTGGGGTGACAGAATCTCAACCCGTTCGATGCTTGAAAGCTCGTTATTCAAAACCGCCACCAATTCTGGTCCTCGCGCAAGAATTCTGCTGGTGCCGATTCCATTAGCGAAATCTAGTGCCGCTTGAATTCCGTGATACAAGGCCGTATTTCGCGTTCCGTATTCTTCACGTGAAGCGTCGTTGAGAAAACTCAATTTCATTTCCAGAAGATTGTATTCACTCATACTGTACGCACCGACAAAAGTCGGTTTCAAACGTGATTTGGCCCGCTCGTTGACAAACAGTATTCCGGTTCCTTTCGGTCCGTATAACCATTTGTGACCGCTGGAAACGTAAAAATCCGGTTCAAGGTCCCTGAAATCTACTTTGACCTGGCCGATTGCCTGTGCGCCATCGACACAGGTAACGATGCCGAGAGGAGCACAGTAATCGGCAATTTTTCGGACGGGTAGAACCATACCGGTGGTGCAACAAACGTGCGAAAAGAAAAGGGCTTTTGTTTTTTTGGTGATCGCGCTGGTAAGCGCGGTGAAATTATTTTCGCCCGTCAAATCAAGATCGACCAGCGAAATTTCAACTCCGTATTCTAGCTGAAGAGCCATCCACGGCGATGCTCCACCAACGTGTTCGTGTTTGCTCATCACCACGTGATCTCCTTTTTTCAGCCGAAGACCTCTCGCCACGATGTTGATGCTCTCGGTCGCGTTCCGTGTAATCGCAATTTCCGGAGCAGTGCAGTTGAAGAACTTCGCGACGTTTTCCCGAACCAGGGTGGTTTCGCCGTAATATGTCTCCGATGTCTGCTCGTGCCGGATTGTTGCATTGAACATCGCTTCGACAACAGATTTCGGTGATGGTCCAAGCGAGGCAGTATTCAAATAATGTCGTGCGTGGTCGAGGTAGAATAATTCCCGTATCGTTGGCCAGCCGGCCGTCGAAAGGTCCAGTTCATCAGTCGGTAAATAGCAGGAAGAAAACGTGCCCGAAAAGGCGTCGCCAACGGCTACTGCGGAAACTCCCGTGATCAGGCCCTGGCGTAAAAATTTTCTCCGGTTTGTCGACGACATTGTGGTGGTTTGGAATAGACCACCAAGATAGCAAATTTGCTTAAGTCCGGCTCTGCGGACTTTTCACGGCGCAGCGGAGTAAAATTTCATCGCGAAACAATATTCCTGATCCGTCAATCCACCAATGATATTTGTCTCTCGATTTGTTCTGCACCATCACGCGTCTGTCGGTGAATGAAACATCAAATTGAAAACCACGGCTTTTTAACGTGCCACTTCGTGGATTTTCAGGCAATCCGATTTGCATCAGTTTTATGCACTGTTGTTCGTAAAACAGCGAGGCTGAATCCTGCACAGCAAAAGGTTGATTGGATGGAGCAAAACATTCAGCCCGAGTGAAATTTTCCGGCTTTCCGGAGAAAAAAGTGGTCGTAATGGCCAGGAGACATATGAACACAAAAATGAACCAGGATGATCGCTTCATAAAGCTCAGAACGAAAAGGAGCTACCTAACGTTGCATAACGCAGTGGTAAAATATGTTAATTCCCGTCAAAGTTTCCGAACGTTCGCGAACATTTTTGTGCTGGGGTCAATCAACTGATAGTAGGTTCCGGCACCACGGGTTGCAGAAATTGGCTCGGTTTCGGGTTCCTTAGCCACAATTTTGTCCAGTAGGCCATATGCCCAGGCTTTTTGGCCGCGCAAGTCGAGGGAATCACAACTTATATCCACGCCAAGCAGCGTGGGCTGCTTGGAATTGGCAACCACTCCTTCGAGCCGGACAAGTTTACCAACATTCGCATCGACTTGCTTTTCGTCCGTGATCAGAACAACCGAATTTTTCGGCAATTTGGGCGTGTTTTTGGCTGTTTCTTTCGACCCGCTACAAGCAATCAATAGCAATAGTGACAATACGAGCGGGACAAGGACAAATTTTTGTATGAATTTCACCTGATCTGAGTTTGACAGGCTGAAGGTATACATTTCAATTGAAATGAACGAATCAGGGCCTTCGGCCGTATGTATGGTACATCGTTATCGCGAAGTTCAAATTGTCGACCGTAAGACGTGTCGCCACTATTCCCGCTACGACAAGCCAGTTTTGCGCAGCGGATTCTACTCGACTAGTCAAGACAGAACTAATAGGTCGCAATTTTCACAATGTGGTTGACCGAAAATGATTACTTTAGAGCCGTATGGAAAAGACCCTGACCTACGAAGATCTCCTGACCGAGAACGATGTATTGAAACGCGAAGTAGCTTTTCTGAAGAATCAGTTGAGCGAGTCCAAAGTATTGCTCAATCAGGAGCAGAAGGTGCTGATGGAACATCAAAAGGATCTGGACGACAGTATCTCCTATGCGAAGCGGATTCAGCAAGCCATTATGGCGCCTATTTCCGTTGTCGAACGTACGCTTGGAGATAGTTTTGTGCTTTACATCCCAAAAGACGTGGTGAGCGGGGACTTTTATTTCGTGGAGAAAAAAAACAACTACGTATTTTTCTCCTCTGTCGACTGTACGGGACACGGGGTACCTGGAGCGCTTATGTCCGTTGTTGGCTTTAACTACCTGCATCAGGCGATTATGGAAAAGGGAATTGTTCAACCCGACGCCATTCTCAGTCACCTCGACGAAGGGGTGACAGATCGGCTACGGCAAACGGGGGGAGAAAGTGGTGTGAAGGACGGTATGGATCTTGGTTTGTGCGCTCTCAATCTCGATACGCGGGAACTGCAGTTTGCAGGAGCATACAATCCACTATATGTTGTCACGAAGGACGGGCTGACTGAAACAAAAGCCGACAAGCTACCTATTGGTATGAACGAAGACGGTGTCGTTGACGTCTACAAAAACCACACCTTTCAGCTGGAAAAAGGCGATTGCGTGTATGTTTTTTCGGATGGGTATGCCGATCAGTTTGGTGGACCCCACGGTAAAAAGTTCAAGTATGCGCAGTTGCGTGAAGTTCTTGCCGGCCTATTCAATGTTCCAATGCAGGACCAGAAAAAAGCGCTCATCAAAGCATTTGAAGACTGGAAGGGCGACGAGGCTCAGATTGATGATATTTGCATCATTGGAGTGAGGGTCTAATAAATCCAGTCATTAATTTTTTCGTCTT
>Ga0247727_10008198_pt1 | contig 19501 bp, 13 predicted proteins | sample WisWelCaveWW1625_FD_202498 | JGI IMG/M metagenome (GOLD analysis project Ga0247727, IMG submission 202498) | Biofilm microbial communities from Wishing Well Cave, Virginia, United States - WW16-25 | ecosystem: Environmental > Aquatic > Deep subsurface > Groundwater > Cave microbial mat | place... | reverse complement strand
AGAGGGACGAGGTGCCCCGGCCGATCCTGAATCAGCTCTACAAGCATACCCCCATGCAATCCACCTTCGGCGTCATCATGCTGAGCCTGGTCGAAAACCAGCCGAAGGTCTGCACGCTGAAGCAGCAGCTGCAATACTTCATCGATCATCGGCGCACGGTGGTGGTGCGCCGGACCCGCTTCGACCTGCGAAAGGCGGAGGAACGGGCCCACATCCTGGAGGGCTACCGGATCGCCCTGGACCATCTGGACGAGGTCATCGCCCTCATCCGGCGCTCGCGAACGGTGGAGGACGCCAGGACGGGTTTGGTGCAGCGCTTCACCATGACGCCGACCCAGACCCAGGCCATCCTGGACCTCCGACTCCAGCGGCTGACGGCGCTCGAGCGGCAGAAGATTCAGGACGAGTATGAGGAGACACTGCAGACCATCGCGCGGCTGCAGGCGATTCTGCAGAGCGAGGGGCTGGTGCGCCAGATCATCAAGGAGGAACTGCTGGCCCTCACGGAGGCCTATGGGGATCCCCGCCGGACCCAGATCGAGGAGGTGACGACCGAGATCAGCCTCGAAGACATGGTCGCCGACGAGGAGATGGTAATCGTCGTCACCCATGGCGGGTATATCAAGCGAAGCCCCCTCAGTGTCTACCGCGCCCAGCGGCGGGGGGGGAAGGGGACGACCGGCATGGCCCCCAAGGAGGAGGATTACGTCGAGCATCTCTTTGTGGCCACGACCCACAGCTACATCCTCCTCTTTACCAATCTGGGCCGGGTGCACTGGCTGAAGGTCCACGAGGTTCCCCAGCTCGGCCGGGCGGCGCGCGGGAAGTCAATTGCCAACTTCGTCGAGGTGCAGGCCGGGGAGCAGGTGACCACCATGATCCCCATCCGTCAATTCGAGGTCGACCGGTATCTGGTGATGGCGACCAGGCGGGGGGTGGTCAAGAAGACAGAGCTGAGCGCCTATGCCAACCCGCGGGCGGGGGGGATCATTGCGCTGTCGCTCGATGAGGGGGATGAGTTGATCGGGGTTGCCATGACGCGCGGTACGGAGGACATCTTCCTGGGGACCCGCAATGGGATGGCGATCCGGTTCAAAGAGGACGATGTCCGGCCCATGGGACGGGCAGCACACGGGGTCACCGGAATCCGCCTGGAGTCCCAAGATCAGGTGGTCGGGATGGAGATCGTCTCTGAGGGGGCGCAGATGCTGACGGTCACCGAGCGCGGATTCGGGAAGCGGACCGATGTCGGCGAGTATCGCGTCCAGGGGCGTGGTGGCAAGGGGATCATCAATATCCGGGTGACCGACAAGAACGGCCCGGTCGTGGGGATCAAACAGGTCCGGGAAGAGGACGGGGTCATGATGATCTCGCAGGAGGGAAAGGTGACCCGCCTTCGGGTCCGGGAGATCCGCGATACGGGTCGGGCGGCGCAGGGAGTGCGGCTTCAGGGCCTGGGGGAGGGGGACCGCGTGGCTGCGGTGACCGCCGTCGTGATGGAGGAGGACGAGGCCGCCGAAGGCGGCCCTGAGCCTGTCGAAGGTGCCCCTGAGCCCGGCGGAGGCCCCCCGGAGCTTGTCGAAGGGGACGAGGCCGAAGAGGAGTAAGGGCCCAGGCGATGCTGGACCTGAAGTTCATTCGGGAGAATGCAGGTCTCATCCAGGAGAAGCTCGGCCACCGGGGGGCAGAGTTCGAGCTGGAGAGGCTCTTGAAACTCGACGCCGAACGGCGGCGGTTGGTGGTTGACATTGAGCAGTGGCGGCGAGAAAAGAAGGTACTCTCTCGGCAGGTGCAGGAGACGAGGGCGGGTGAGAAGCCCACGGATGCGGCGACAGACCTGGTGACGAGAAGTCGGGAAATTTCCAGCGCGCTCAAGGAGAGCGAGGACCGCCTGCAGGCCATCGAACAGGAATTGGGTAGCCTGCTGCTCCTGATTCCGAACCTCCCTCACGCTTCCGTCTCCGTTGGACACAGCCCGGAGGAGAATGTCGAGGTCCGCCGCTGGGGCACACCGCGGGCCTTTGATGGTGAGCCGAGACCCCACTGGGAGATCGGAGAGGACCTGGGGATCTTGGATCTCGCGCGGGCCGCGCGAGTGGCCGGGGCCCGCTTTCCGCTCTTGAAAGGGAAGGGGGCGCTCCTCGAGCGGGCCCTGATCAATTTCATGCTCGATCTGCACGTGCGGGAGCACGGCTACACCGAGGTGTTCCCACCTCTCTTGGTCAACGAAGACAGCATGACGGGCACCGGGCAGCTCCCCAAATTCGCCCAGGAACTTTTCAAGACAGCGGACGATCCGTATTTTCTGATTCCTACGGCGGAGGTCCCGGTCACCAACATGCACCGGGAGGAGATCCTGGAGCCCGGGACATTACCGCTGAGTTACGTGGCGTACACGCCCTGCTTCCGGCGGGAGGCGGGCTCGTACGGGAAGGATACGCGGGGGATCATCCGCCAGCACCAGTTCAACAAAGTCGAGCTGGTGAAATTCACCGAATCGGCGACCTCCTATCAGGCGTTAGAGCAGCTCACCATTGATGCCGAAGAGGTCTTGAAGCGGCTTCATCTTCCCTACCGAGTGGTGGTCCTTTGCACGGGCGACCTGGGCTTTGCCGCCGCCAAGACCTACGATCTCGAGGTGTGGTTCCCGAGCCAGCAGGTCTACCGGGAGGTCTCTTCCTGCAGTAACTTCGAGGACTTTCAGGCACGGCGGGCCGCCATTCGCTATCGCGCTCACCCGGGGGCCAAGGCAGAATTCGTGCACACCTTGAATGGCTCCGGCATCGCCATCGGTCGGACCTGGGCCGCCATCCTCGAGAACTACGAGGAGGCCGACGGTACCGTCACCATCCCCGAAGTTCTCCGGCCGTACATGGGCGGCCTCGCCAGAATCGAACCCCAGGGGTAAAAAGCCCGTTCATGGTTCAAGGTTCATAGTTCATGGTAATTTGGGCAGGGACGTCGTATACTTACATGTGCGCTCCGACCCTGAACCCTCAACCCTGAACTCTGAACCAACGTGGAGGGGTGGCCGAGTGGCTGAAGGCGGCGGTCTTGAAAACCGTTAGGCGAAGAGCCTCGTGGGTTCGAATCCTACCCCCTCCGCCAACCGATTCCGCAGAGCGGAATCGGAGTTCATAGTTGATAGTTCAGAATTCAGGGTAGGACGGATTGTAATTCTATAGTCCATGAACCATGATCCATGAACCATGAACCCGATAGACGGGAGAGGTGGCCGAGTGGCTGAAGGCAGCCGCCTGCTAAGCGGTTGTAGGGTGTTGAGCCCTACCCCGGGTTCGAATCCCGGCCTCTCCGCCATCCGATCCCGCCATGCGGGATCGCGTTCATAGTGAACGGTTCATAGTTCATGGTGAAGAGCGGGATTTAAGCTGTCAGCTTGGTCTGACCCTGAACCCTGAACCACGAACCCTGAACCGCCCTGTGCGCCCATAGCTCAGCTGGATAGAGCGACGGACTACGAATCCGTAGGTCAGAGGTTCAAATCCTCTTGGGCGCGCCACATCATTGCCCTAAAGTTAAGCAGTTATGCGAAAGCTTCGCATTGGCAAGGGCGGATCGCTAATTGAGGTGCCGGTTGAAGTGGAGGAGACAGCCGGTCCGGTGTCAGAGGTGCAAGAGGCCCCTCCAAAGCAGCAATCCGGCTCACGGCGGCGACCGGTCAGCGCCATTCCTGTAGGGACGCAGTTCACTCCTGACCTCATCAAGCTGCCCGAGTTTCTGGCAGCGCTGTGCGCCCACAGTGGACATCGACAAGCCCTCCAAAGGGCTATTTGGGAGCAACCAGTCCACAGGAAAAGGTCGTCAATACCGAAATCACGCCGCACGGCCAATCTCCCTCTGGAAGCTGCTAGACAGTATGGACTTCTTGACCAGGAGTATAACGCCACGGAACTCACAAGGCGCCTGGTTACCCTATCGGGTGAAGCGCTGTATGAGGAATTCGCTCGTCATATCCTCCTGAACTGCGGCGGGGTCCGCGTTCTGCGAGGCATTGAAGAGATGCAGCGAGACCGGGACGCGGGGCTATCCAGTATCGAGGTGACGGCCGATTCGCTTGCCCGTCATCTCACCGCACAGGGCTTCCAGGTTACCGAGCACAACACGGCTATAAACAGCATTCGGATGTGGCTCGCAGAGGCCGGGCTTTTTCCGAAGGCAGGGCGTAAGTGGAAAGTGCACCAGGAAGTCAAGACAAGGCTACTTGGCTTGTCAGATGAAGCAGCGGGAATTCTTGTTGGGCTTTCCGAATCCCAGCAGGCCTTCGTTAGGGCGCTCTATCGTATTGATCCTGAGGGCTGGTACAAGGCGTCCGAGGTCCGCGACTTGGCCGAGGCAACCTACGGAGTGCGACTTGGCCGCGCTTCGCTCCCAAACGAAGCGCTTGAACCTCTTCGCAACGCAGGGTTAATCGAGTACCGAACTGGTGGAACGCGTGGGGGTAAGGCAGCGGAGTTGAGGACCACGCCGGCATTCAAGAGGGAAGTCCTGGAGCCTTTCATCAGCACAACACTCAAATCACTTGATCCAGAGTTGACCCGGTATTACGCAATGCGCCCCGCTGACATTTATGCCTCCTTGAATTCGAGCGACAAATTCGAGAAGGGCCAGGCCCTTGAGGCATACGCAATCCACATCATGCGCCTCCTTGGGCTTCGCTTTGTGGAGTGGCGAAAGCGTGGACCGGAGACCGGCGGGGCCGAAATCGACGCAGTTTTTCAGGGTGTCCTTGGTTGCCTGCCGACCGTCTGGCAGATACAGTGCAAGAACGTGCCGAAAGGCGAACTCCGTCTTGAGGATGTCTCAAAGGAAGTGGGTCAGGTGCCTACTACGAAAGCGACCCATGTGCTGATGATAGCAACCGGGCGAATTACGCGCGAGGCAGAAACTTTTGCTATAAAGACGATGCGCAACAATCCGTTGACCATTTTCCTTCTGGATCGGGGGGACTTCGAGGCGGTCAAGGTAAGCCCCGGGAGGCTTGGGACGATACTACGAGAAAAAGCGGAGCAGATCGTCCGTGCCCGGACTGGGTCGCCGAACTAGCGCCTCTTTGAAATGCGCCCTTGGGGCTTCCGTGTCTTTCCCGGTCGAGGATTCACTGGGACCGGCTCCCGCAACCTGTCGAGTTCAGACCGTTTAAAGAAAATTCGTTTTCCCCGAAGAGGGATCCTGTATCTCGGAATTGTGTACAGCCGGACAAGGTTCCAAAATGTGGCCCGGCTTACTTGCAGATACGCCTGGGCCTCCTCCGAGGAAAGCACTTCTTCGTTATTCTGAGTTAACTGTGGTCTGGCCATGTTCTTAATTAGTCTCGTTTGAGCTCAAAAAAAGTCTTGACAGGCATTGATGATCCTAGTAAAAGATAAGAAGGTTATCAATATAGCAGATTGGAGTCTGGTAATGAAATGGTTTTGGACTGGGAGGGTGTTAGGAGGTGGGTAAGATTTCTCGCCCATTCTACCGGTCGCCCTCGGGTCTAGGCCGGATGGTTCTCGGCGACTCCTCCGAGATCCTCGCCGATTTCGAGCCCCGTACAGTGGACTTGATCATGACCAGTCCGCCCTTCGGCTTGGTTAGAAAAAAGGACTACGGGAATGTAGGGGCAGACGAGTACCTGGAATGGTTCCGGCCCTTTGCAGCAGCTTTGAAGCGGGTGTTAAAGCCCAGTGGCAGCTTCGTCATCGACATTGGGGGCTCATGGATTCCTGGACAGCCGACGCGAAGCCTCTATCACTTTAAGTTATTGATTATGCTCGTTGAGGAGCTCGGATTCCACCTCGCACAGGAGTTTTTCTGGTGGAACCCATCTAAGCTTCCCACTCCTGCCGAGTGGGTCACGGTAAGGCGAATACGGGTAAAGGATGCCATCAATTGCGTTTGGTGGCTCTCGCCCTCGCCTTGGCCCCGGGCGTCGAACAGGAGGGTTCTTCAGCCCTATAGTCAATCTATGCTTGACCTTCTCAGGAATGGATACAACGCAAAGAAGCGACCGTCGGGCCACGATATCAGCACGAAATTCTCCATCGATAATGGTGCAGCAATTCCCCCGAATCTGATTGCCCTGGCGAACACGGAGAGCAATAGCTACTACCTTCGGTATTGCCGGGAGCGAAATTTGGAACCAAACCCGGCCCGCTATCCTGCGGGACTGCCGGAGTACTTTGTACGGATGCTCACGAATCCTGGGGACCTTGTCGTGGATCCGTTCGCGGGATCTTGCGTGACTGGAGAGGTTTGCGAAAGGCTTCAACGCCGGTGGGTATGCATTGAGTTGATAGAGGAGTATCTAAGGGGTTCATTGGGTCGGTTTGTCCGACCGGATGACCCGGCGATCCAAAAGTCAGCGGGAAAGGAAGAGTTCTACAAATTGCCTCGCGTCGGTCTTCTGTGGGAGGGCATCGAGAGTGGTCGCCTTCCACGCGATGGCGGGAAACGAAGGCGGATAAGAAGCGCACGGACCCGTAAGAGCTAGCTCATCTCTCTGTTAAAATCGGCTCCCGACGATTCGAACCCCTTGCACCAACGCTAACGTCCGCTAGGCTTGGGTCCTTCCCTCTCGCGCTTCCCGATTTCATCAGCGATGTCGCCCAGTCTCCTTTTAAGAACCTGCAGCTCCCTGTGAATTGAACCACTCGTTTGCTCTATCCGTTCTAGTCGTTTAGTCTGATCTTGCCTCTTCTCCGCTTCCTCTCTAAGTTGCTGCTGCGCGGCGACAACAACACTGTTAGCATCCTGCAGGAGGCTCCATGTCGTCAACCAAAGTCCTGCCAACGCAAGCAGCAGCACGGCCAAACCGGCCACGCTGGCACCCATAACGAAGGTGTACATGCGTTCCGCGCTTCTTTCAGCCTCTTGGGCGGAATTAGCTGATTCTTCAGAATATCGGGCCGAACTCAGCGAGGCTTCCTTGCTTTCGCGCACCGCTTCTGGTATTGAGCTACGAATAGGGTTGTTGCTTGCGGCTTTTTCGAGATACTGTTCTGGGGCAAAATTTTTCTTTTTCTCCGGAAACCGCACATACTCACCGTGGCGGCTCAAGCGCTGTGCAGCTTGCTCCATGCCGGCCTCCTGCTTGGGGAGTGGACTGGTCTTGGTAAATTCGATCCAAATCAGACCTTCGCCCACCTTGAAGCGATAGGGGTTCGTGGTCAAGTTGTGCAGCGGGATCAAGAGCCTACCAACGAACCCGGGATCCACCAGTGGCCCTGTTCCGAGAAGGATTCCGCGGTGGACATGGGTGATCTTGAGATTGAATCGCAGGGCGATATAGTCGGGCAGTTGAAACTTAGACTCGACCTGGACGAAAGCTATGGAGTTTTCGCATAATGTAAACTCGTCCGCATCCTTGCCTAGATTCATGGTTTGTCGCTTGCCCTTGTCATCCCACCAGATACATTGGCCCTTGATGCCAGCTTCGTAAGACCCGGACTTTAATTTGCCGCGATCGAAAGGATAAAGAATGCCGGCCATACGAACATAGTCGAAAATGTCCGCCGAATTGAGCAATGCTGGGGGAATCTCCGGGAACGGGTCAACACTCCTAACCTTCTCGAATCGTACCCGGGCTTCTTCATCGGTCTGCGCCAGATTGGGGTAGTCTTCTAACATGTCGGTTTATCCGCTGGCACCCTGGTAACACGGCACGTCGGCGCAGTAAGGTCCCTGGTTCGAGGGTAATTTAGTCGAAATGATTGAGTTCTGTGCACGTAGGCTCATTGGAACGAATTGGGTTAAAGAACTCATGGTTCATGGATCACAAGAACTGTCGTGTAAGCCTCATGAACTGAGATCCTCTCGACGATCGATGATGTTCTCTAGGTGAGGCCCTGTCCCAATTAGAGTCACCCGCACATTTAAGCTGCCTTCAATGCTTTTGATGAAGTCCTTTGTGGAATCAGTAAGATCGGCAAAGGCCCTAGCACTAAAGTTTGCATAGTCAAGATAGTCGGCTCCTGTCAGTGCAATCTGGGTTGGAACGTTTACCATCGCCGCGCGCCGCACTATGGAGGGATCAAATCGCGCAACTCGCCGCATGCGTCCAGTTACAGCACCATGTTCTACGACGGGAAACGGGTAACCGCTCCCTGTGCTAACATCCCCCCACGAGATTTCATTTGGTAGTGGTCCCGAATCCCCCCCGACGCGGATGGGAAAAGTTCGGATGACCATAACAATCTGGTCAATGTAAAGGGGGCTAATTCCAGCCTCGGATAGAAATCCGCTGGCAGACGTATCTCTGCTGGTAGCATAAGGGTAATGCCTGCCATGGTGCAACGACAGGCCGAAACCTTGGGTGCCCTCAAGGACGATGCGGTTGCCATGAGAGAGGAGATCGTTTAGCTCAGCCGCCACATCAGATAGAAACCCCTGCAGTTCTGGAACATCGCGAGCCAGGCGGAGCCCCTCGTCTCTGAGCACCTTTCTGGAGGTCGCTCCACCTGTACCCGAGAGTGTCGAACCGATCCGCTCCCAAAGCTTTAGCCGCTTTTCTAAGCCGATGTCCTCATCCGTGATGACTGCAGATAGCGGATCGACTCGGACTCGACTCTTGTCGACTTTGTACATTTCAATCTCGTCGAGAAGGATGCGGGGATGCAGAACGGATCCAGGCGCAAGAAACAGCGTTGTCTTGGGATTGATCAGCCCACACGGGATCTGACGGAGGGCGTATTTTGTCCCCTTCCACTCAAAGGAGTGTCCAGCGTTGGGGCCACCACATCGCACGACTGCCGCGACATTGTCCTTGAGTGCGAGATATGCAACGGTCTTCCCCTTACCTTCCGATCCGTACTGGCCTCCTACTACCACTGTTACAGGCATGTCCCACCTCAAGGGGGGTTCATTGATATCGTGCTTCCAAAGATTGGGAAGCCTCAGATGGCCTCTGGGGGATGATCAAGTAGTCTTCTTCGAGGTCGCCTACCGCGTCGTAGCAATCAGCAAGAAAGAAATATCCGACTAGGGCAGAAGTAACCGCATCCAGCTCGTCGTGGTTGACTCGGGTCTCCAAAAAGGGGCCGGTGAGTCCGAGATCGCGGATACCCGCCTTCAGATCATCCATGCTGGTCTTCTTCCGACTGATCCGCAGAATGTCTTGAGCTGCCCCCGGGTAGCTCTCGATCACCTTAAGCCCCCGCGAGCGGAATTCCGCTGCCAAGCGCATGCCTCGTTCCGTCAGCTTCTGCATGCTCGGGAGCAGACATGGATATACGCGAACGCCCCGCCTCCAGAGTTCTCGTTCGCACTGCCTAGTAATTCCGTGCTTGCTGCGGCACCAGCACTTGTCGCTAGTGCAGTGACGGCCTTTGGGGATGGAAAGTGGGGAGTCGATCGACACGAGATCTGGGGGGCACTCGAGTGTTTGGGCAATGAGATTGTCATCAGAGAATAGTCGCCCAACCTCGACTTCCCGCCCACATAGGCGAGCCCACCCAGATGCTCGCTTCTCAGACCCCGTGAGGTCAATGCCGACAACGACTGGGTAGCCGGTTCCGCGGCCAAGCTTCTCGAGAAGCATTTCAAGGGTTCGTCTGCCCTGCAAGACCATGTCTTTCGGAGGGGCGGGCAAGCAAGTGTTTCTCGGTGAGCTGGGAATGCTTCGCGAGGCAGGAGGAAGCTGCACTCTAACTGCCGGGAGTAGTCGCCTGGCAAGACTCGTGTAGGCGTAGTCGAGAAGGGTCTTCAGATTCACGATATCAGCGCGGTTGTACTCCAGCAGGAGGCGAAGAGCTGAGCGGTCTCCGCGCAGATATCGATTCCACAGGACAGTAGCCTCGTAGCCGTTAACCCCTTCAAGCCTTTTGGGTCGGGATATCTGCAATTGTTCTTCGATCCGCTTGAGCCCTCCCGTTATTCCAAGTCGCCGAAGCAGGAATCGGAGATCAAGATGCACTGGGGGAATTTTGGCGCCAGGAAAGGCGGCACGAACGAAAGGGAGGTCGAACAGCGAGCCGTTGAAGGTGACCACGATCTTGTACCTATCGATGGCCGATGGAAACTCGTGCAGATTCTGACCCCGGATGAAGAACCTGACTTCCCGAAGGTTATAGAGGCCAATAACCGTAATCTCGTCGTAGCAAACGGACAGGCCTGTGGTTTCAACATCTAGAAAGACCACCTCATTGCCGAAATCCGGATAGAGCCGCCAGGCCTCTGTTTTGGGGAGATGTCTCAGGAAGAAAAGAATATTACCAGCCCTGTACTGGGCCTCGGACTCTCGTATGAAGTTCCGGACTCGATCGAGGGCCGGAGCGCCTTGCCCCAAGCTCTTCCCATCGCTACGGGCTTGCTGCCAACTCCGGATGCCCTCCCGCCAGAGATTCCTCTCCGTCTTAAATCCCACCCCAGGTATGTGGATGAAACTCTGGCGAAGCATCTCGTCCCCTACGGGCCGCTCCGAAACCCATGAGTTGCGGTTTCGACTATCCTTCGCCTACCTCACCTGGGCCAGAGAAAACCGGGCTGAGCGACTATACTTCTGCCCCAGGTCGTGGGTCAAGCCCCCTACCTCGCCTGTGCCTGAAAGCATCAGCTCAAGCGACCCACCGCTACTATCCGGACTCAGAGTTTCAGTGACAGATTGAGCAACTCTCGTGTTGGCCTCGGGCTAGTTTCCCTCACAGACGGGGCTGCCTCGGGGCCTGCGAGTCCCTCAAGCGTGACTGCGAAAACGAGTTGCGCACCTTGGGAAGCCTCAAGGGCCCTTGAGGGATCATCCGTAAGGACATACAGTCTCTTGCCCCGGACGAGGAAGGTGTATTGGGTTAGCGGGTCCTGGTACGCAGGTCCAGCTTGCCTCAACGCATGAACAGCCCTTCGGATAGTTCTTAGACTGACTCCTTGATCACGCAGCCTCTTTGCAACTCTAAGGGCCAGGATGTCGAGGACTGAATATAGACGGTAGTTGCCGCTCCCGCGCGGGCTCTGGATGGTGGGCCTGATAAATCCCTTCCTCGCCCAGTAATCCAGGCGGCGGTAGGAAACACCTGCTATTTTTGCGGCGTTTGGCCCCGAGTACGCGCCTTCGTACGATGGACCCCGTCGGCCTCTCATCATCACTAATGGGGTGAAGGTTCGCTTAGAAGTTAAATTACATCAATGTAATTTAACTGGCGCTAGTTGTCAAGACAAAAGCTCTCGCGGGGAGGTAGTCTCTGGTCCTACTAAACGAGTGGCAATGACCCAGGGGATCTGCTCACAAGCCATCCCGGGATGGGCTCCAGAAAGCGGATCTCCGGGCATGAACCGTAGGGCTGAGATGGGTCAAGGGGCGGCGGCGGCGCGTGCGGCCGCCCTAAGGGAAGCCCTTTATGGGACCTCAAGGGAGGGGGCAATGCAGCTTCTTGCCTAACTCCTCACCGCCCAGGAAGCGGCAGAACTTTTAAGCCTTGACCTCGGGACGGTCCGCAATTTAACCTCCCGTCGGGAACTTCCCTGTGTCAAGATTGGCCGGAGAGGAGTTCGTTATCGCCTTCTGGACCTCATCGTTTGGATCGAGTCTCGGTCCCGTCCAGCCCAAAGCTGAAGCGCAGGCCCAGCGCAGATTTTTGTTGACGTGCGCGATCAATCGATGCAAGTGTCGGCAAGTTATCTGGTTAGGGACTATCCGTGCGGGGAGATGAGCAAATGAGTAAGAAAATTATTTCCCCGGGACCTGCTAGCCTGCCCGTGGCGGTCATGAGTTTACTTTCCGTAGCTTGGATTTTGATTATCAGTCCTCCTGCGGCGAGTCAACCGAACCTAACGCCCAACGTTCTTCTGGAAGACTGGAAGAATGGATATTGAAGAAAGTAAGCGCTGGCCAAGTTGCTGACCTAAAGCAGCAGTTTCCTGACGACGCAGATCGAGTGATTAGGGCAAACTTTCTCGAGAAACTTCTAACTGCATCACTCAGGGATATTGTAGTGGATCGCCGTGGGGTGCGCATCGTCAACGGCGTGCTAATCGAACCTCTTGATCTTGAGAACGCAGAGATCCCTCATCACATAGCACTTGAAAATTTTCGCTTCGAGCACAAGGTAAACTTTTCAAAAAGCTTTTTCCGCAAGAGCGCCTCTTTTAGCGGCAGCTCCTTCAAGTCAAGAGCAGACTTTACTGCTATGAAAGTAGGCGATCTTATCCTCTTCCAAAAAGTAACCTTTGCTGGGGCAACAAGCTTTGTAAGCGCTGACATTGGGAACCATTTCGTAGCCGGAGGGATTCAGTTCACCGATCCCAGCCAAGAAGCGGATTTCACCCTGATGAAGGTAGGGGGCATGGCCGTGTTCCCAGATGCAATCTTTGCTGGGCCGACCACCTTCCTCGGAGTTGAAACAAGAGGCCACTTCATAGCCAGTGGGGCCAAATTCAGGAATAGCGTGAAGGGAGTACGGTTCACTACAATGAAGGTGGGCGGTGGCGCGTTCTTTCAGGGGGCGGTCTTTGCGGGGCCTGCTGAGTTCCAGTTCATGAAAGCCAATGAACTCTTCACGGCCGCCAGGGCCCAGTTCGCCAGCACGGAACATGCGGCAGACTTTATGGGTATGAAGGCAGGCGGCGATTCGAGCTTCCGGCAGGCGATGTTTTCAGGACCAGTGCGCTTCTTGGGCGCAGAGTTTGGCACCCTTTTAAACTTTGCCGAGGCTGAGTTCAAGGGCAGAAACCACGTAGCAGACTTCAGCCAAGTGCAAGGCGATGGCGTGGCTGTATTCACCGGGGCGCTCTTTACCGGTCCGGTCTTGATTTCGGACGCGAGATTTCTTGATGTTTTGATTGGAGGGATACGAGGAAGCTTATCACTGATTCCTCAGCTTGACCTATCCCGAACGAGGATCAGGCGGGAGCTCAGAATTAAGGATGTAAAAGTCCAGGACTTGGTTGCTGTCTCACTTCAGGTGGAGGGGCCCACCGCTCTAAGTGAACTGGAAATCCAGGGTAAAGCAAACTTGGGGCATAGTAGCTTTCTGACGATCGCTTTGTCAAACGTTGTGTGGCCAACTGCCAGGGATTCAGTGCGACTCGAGGGGATGACTTACAAGAGCATTAGTGCAGGGTCAGAGAGCGACTCCTGGATTAAGCTGATAGACTTGCTTAATTACTCAGTATACAACGCCTCTGCTTACGCAGATCTGGAAGCATTTTTCCAACGGCAGGGTTACCCTGATCGAGCGAACCAAGTCTTTGTCGCGCTCAAAGAACGGGAACGCAAAGAATTCCTGAGTGGGTCCACGTGGCTTTGGAATCTATTTTTGGGGTATCTTGTAAACCACGGACGTAACCCTGAATGGACCCTCTACTGGAGCGCAATTTCCATACTCTTGGGTTGGTTGCTGTTCAATCCCAGATTCATGGAGCCACAAAAGCCGGAGTACGCTGCTTGGAAGTATACCGGGTTTTGGTATAGCGCAGACGTGTTCCTACCTTTTATCGACCTCCAAGCTGCAAATATCTGGATGCCCAAGAAAAACTTTCCGTTCCATCGACACAGTGTGCGAGTGCTCAGGATTATCGGATGGGTTCTGGTACCCATGGGGCTTATGGCGTTGACGGGCATTATTAAATAGAGCCACCTAATAGTCTTGCCGGACTTTGAGTTTATGTGCTTCTTTCAGAGTGTTGTACTTGGCCAAGTTGCCGATAGATAGGGGCCCAACCATGGCACGGGTGGGAGGTAGAGACAGGGGCTTGTTTGAGCGTCCAAAGGGGTCTGGGACTTGGTGGACTCGGTATGTGGACGGACTGGGGCGAGAGCGAAGAGAGAAGGTCGGGCCGAAAGGACTTGCTCGACGGCTTTACGAGAAGAGGAAAGACCCAAATTCGGGAGGGTCGGTATTTTCCGCCCGAGCGGCACCGTGCGGTCTTATTCGAGGAGATCGCGAAGGACTTTCTGGATTACGCCTCCCAGGTTAAGCGGTCGGCTCGCGATGACAAGGGCCGGATGCGCCGCCTCCTGGACGCATTTCGCGGCCGCCCGGTGGAGACCATATCCCGTCAGGAGGTGGAGGACTTCAGTGGTCGGTTGGCTGGCGAGATCTCCCCGGCTACGGTCAACCGGCATCTTGCCTTGCTAAAAACCACCTTCAATCGAGCTATAAGGGCAGGTAAAGCCACCATTAATCCGGCAGTGGGAGTCAAGCTCCTGAAGGAGAATAACGTCAGAGTCCGGTGTCTCAGTCCAGACGAGGAACGGGACCTCTTGAGGGGCCTCCCGCCTTCTCTCGGGCCATTGGTCGTCGTGGCGATTCATACCGGGATGCGGCGCAGCGAGCTTCTCGGCCTGCGGTGGGAGGACGTAGACTTCTACACAAATACAATCCATGTGCGTCAAGGTAAGTCTGGCGAGGGACGGCGCGTACCGATGAATCAGGTCGTGCAGGACACCATACGCGCTTTGCGGCAGCAACGGATTCGGCAGGCCCAGCAAAAAGGCGACGGCCGAGAACTGTTGAGCCCATACGCCTTTTGCGCCCCAGGCGGCGGCTACCTTTCCAACCCATCTCGCGACTGGTATCCGGCCTTACGACAGGCCGGGCTTCAGGATCTCCGGTTTCATGATCTCCGGCACACATTCGCATCACGCCTAGCGATGGGAGGGATTGACCTCTATACCGTGAAAGAGTTGCTCGGCCACAAGACCACGCAGATGACGAGTCGATATGCCCACCTGAGTCTCGACCACCAGCGTCGAGCAGTGGAGGTCCTTGTTCAGGTAGCAAGCGAGAGGGATGACGATCGAGCAATGACTTTGGCGGATGCTCTGGAGGAAGATGTCAATGTGCCAGCGAGGGGGTCGTCCGATCTAGGGTAGGGCTTTTCTAATGACTTGGATAATTGGCACACCCTGTATTTACGGGTACTCGGTCGGCATTTCAGACATCTGCGTTAGATTCGCTGATGGTTCTGAAAGCGACTGTTTGCAGAAGATCCGTGCACTCACTCAGCATCTTGCTGCTGGTTTTGCGGGCTCAGTAGCAATTGGTTTTGCCATGCTGGAAAGCTTGTCCAAACTCGTTAGTGGTCCCGCCGTTAAGGCCCCTTGGGATCCGCAGGAGTTCACCCGAAATTGGCCAGAGAAAGGCAAGAAGCTTTACCGAAAGCTTGACGAGGAATTCGGGTCCAAAAACCCGCTCGCTGTTAAAGGTCCGGCCGCCTGGGATCCGGCTGGAGTCACTCGAGACTGGCCAGAGCGGGCCAAGGAGATTTTTCACAGATTCCCTGAGACAGAGAGGAGACTTGGCTCTCAAGTAATGCTGGTTGGTGTTTTTCCGGATCAAGCATACCGGTTTAAAAGGCTCATTGGTGGTCCGAGCATATGGGCGATACCTGCTGTCTACACTTTTCGTTCGCCCGATTTCATCTCGGTTGCAGCCAATTTAGGTGACGTGGTCTCGATCGGGATAGGGGCAAAGTTGTATTCTGATCATTTGAAGGATTTCTCGTCCGACCACGAAGTTATGGACATGATGGAGGCCGAGGAGGCGGCCTTCTCTACAGGAACAGCATTCGAGATCGTTCGCAGAGTTACAAATAAATTGATAGAGTCCCCGACCCCAGGCATCAGCTCTCATCTACACGCATGCGTTGTAACTCACGGCGGAGTCGAAATTGCCAAAAATGATGGTGCAAGATACAATAAATCCGATAAAAAGTGGGAGGAGCATATAATGCCGACGACGGCAGGATCGTACTCCGAATTTTTGACGATGACCAAGGTTGCAGGTGTTGTTCCAGAAGAGGCTTGTGCATAGGGCATACGGGCATTACCAACTACGGGAACCACACTGCTAATCATTAGACTGGATTATAGGTGCTGGTTTTAGTGCCGATTAGCCGGTGAATTTGGGGGTTTTTGAGTGATCTCCGGTGATGTGAAAAATCAATAGAGTCGGGCAACTGCATGATCTCCCTGCGGTCCTGGCGGGGACTACGAATCCGTAGGTCAGAGGTTCAAATCCTCTTGGGCGCGCCACAATCACCTACCTGGTCTACTCCTTGACCTCGTCCGGCACCTCCCCCGTTGGTGAGAGGTTCAGATGGTGTAGCGGTCCGTGGGCGTCGGCACAGCCGATTCTTGGACTTCGACCTCGATCGGTTGAACGTGACTGATCATGTACGTTCCACGATGCGGGTCGCGGTGCATTGGTTGCACGCGCCCACGAGCGTCGCTCGCCCGCGCCATCACCATATAGCGTCCTACGCGCGACGGTGTGTGCCAGGCGTATTCCCACAGGCGCCAGGCATACCTGGAAGCAGCACCGAGGAACTCTGCCGGCTTCCACATGCGGCCTCCATCCATGCTCACCTCCACCGTGGTCACTTCCGATTCTCCGGCCCACGCGGCGCCATGCATCCGATAAACGGAATTAGCGCGCACGACTTCGTGCAGGGCGGGACGCGCGATCTGGGCTTTGACCTCTACTTCGGCCACGGGCAACAATTGGATCGGCAACCCCTCGGGCTGGTCCCAGTACGCATAGTCCGATGTCTGGAAGTAGCCGCGAAAAACACGATCAGTGACAACGATACGGGTGAGCCATTTGACCGACGCCATTCCATACCAGCCGGGCACGACAGCCCGCACAGGGAAGCCATGAGACATGGGAAGCTGTGCGCCGTTCATCTGGTAGGCCAGGATCACCTCTGACCGCAAGGCCTTCTCCAGCGGGAGGCTTCGGGCGTAATGAATCTTTCCGGGCGATTGGGGTTCCTTCTTGATCTCGCCCGTATCCGCTCCTTGCAGCACCACCTCGACTGTTCCGGCGTGCACCCCGGCGCGCTCCAGCACGGCCGCGAGGGGGACACCCGTCCATTCCGCGTTGCCCACCGCGCCCAAGCCCCACTGCAAACCGCCCACTTTGGGCGTCAAAAAAATACGGCTGTTCCCCGCACATTCGAGCGTCGTCGTCACCGAGCGGGACGGCAACCCCAGCAAGTCGTTGTAATCGATTTGGCAAGGGCGATCGACGAGACCTTCGATCTTAAGCCGCCAGCTGCGGGGATTCAGTTTCGGTACGGCGAAATGGGAGCGGATGAAGAACTGCTCGTTAGGTGTGACGAAGCTGTTGAGCGAGGAGAAGGGAAACTCCAGATTTTCCGGATCCTTTTCGCGAATGATCAGGCCGGCGAAGGAAGCGGGATCTCTCACCTGGTGGAACCTGCCGATTGCGCGGTTGACGGTATGTCTGAGCGTTAGGATCGATTGAGTATCGAAAACAGATACCGGTGCTGGTCGTCCGCCTCGTCTTGAACCCGTGCCCATCCTTTCACTGTTGAGAGGCCATTGCGTGCTTATTCTGAAGGTCTTTGAGGTAGCCAAACCCCACCAGCTTGCGTCCTTCTTCATCCCACAGGCGAAACGTGAGTGATTTTACACTAGCGAATAATGTAATGGGTTTCACTTCCTGGAACATTGGGTTCTCTGCGTGGCATCTTTCCAGGTAATAATTGGGAATGCGGGGGCTCAGGTGATGAATGTGGTGGAACCCTATGTTGCCAGTGAACCACTGCAAAATCTTGGGCAATTTATAAAATGAACTGCCCTGTAGGGCCAGGCTCACATAATCCCAATGTTCGTGACGCTCCCAGTAGACCCCTTCATACTGATGCTGCACGTAAAACAACCACACCCCAGCCGCGCTTGCAATCATTACAATCGGCAAGTGCACCAATACAAATGCCTTGATACCAATAGTGACACCCATCAGGGCCACAATGCCCAATAGCGCCAGATTTGTCCAATACACGCTGTGGCGTTCTCGCTTGCTTGCGGTTGGCCCCGCAAAACGATGCCTAATCAGGAAAATGAAAAGGGGCCCAAGAACAAACATTACCAGCGGATTGCGGTACAGCCGATATTCAAGCCGCTTCCTCGGGGACAACTCCAGGTATTCCTTCACCGTTAACGTCCAGATATCCCCAACCCCCCGTCGGTCCAAATCGCCAGCGGTGGCATGGTGCATCGCATGTTCGCGCCGCCAGCCAAAATAGGGCGACATCGTCAAAACACCGGCAATAAATCCCCAAAGGTCATTGGCTTTCTGGGATTTGAAAAAGGAAGCATGTCCGCAGTCGTGAAAAATGATGAAGATGCGCACCAAAAAGCCTGCCGTGAGAGCCGACAGTGCCAGCGTAATCCAATAGGAAACTTCCAGGCTGCGATACATCAGGTACCACAGAATGCAATAGGGGATAATTGTGTTGACAACCTGCCACACACTGCGCTGCAGATCTGGATTCTCATACTTGGCCACAGCCTGCCGCCAGGACACCTTGTTCGATGCGAGGTTATCTGCTGCCGGAACTGAATTCATGTCCTTTCTCCATGCAGGGGGGTGTGTAGCCCCTCATATGTCGCCCTACTTGATGAGCTGCGCACCGCAATCCGTGCAATAAACGTTCCTGCGCCGCCGGCTCTCCACATGTTCTTCTTCACTGCATTTCTTGACGATAATGTTCGCGCTTACCACCTCGCCACAGTTCGGGCAGTACCGGACTGGGGCGTTGGAGCGCCTGTGATTCAGGTTTGGGCACCATTCCCGCCGCATTGTGCTTATCTCCTCTCGATTTCACACACGAGAACGCCTGCATGCCTCCCTGAAGCTGCCCCAGATCGAACGCGCCAAAAACAAAGTGCTGACCTCAGTACACTCTGGGCACGACCGACGGAGAAAGACCTACTGCTAGATCGTACGACCGAGGTTCCTCCTCGCCGTGGGGTCGTAAAAAAAGAGCCCTCAAAAGCTCGCGAAGCCTTTGGGGCTGTGAAAGCAACAAGAGTTGCGAGGGACCTTCGGCCGGGACCGTTGCCCGTGCTCAATGACCGGACCGTACAAGCGATCCCGCGCGGTGTCAAGAAAAATAACTCGACGGGTCCTTGGGCTAGGCTGAATCGTCATGAGAGCGGGATACAGCGTTGGCATAGAAAGTGCAAAAAAACGGGGCCGGGAGGGTGTCTCGATGAAGGCTCGCAGGCAGGACCAAGGGCCGTTGATGTGCGATGGAACGGCAGAGCTGCCGCCGGGGAGGATCCTGGCGGTGGATGACGACCCGAAAGCCCTCGGGATCCTTGAGACCTATTTGAAGGGGGCGGGGCTTGACGTCCTGACCGCCATGAGCGGAGAGCAGGCGCTCGGTACCGTCAGGAGAGCGAGCCCCGACATCGTCCTCCTCGACCTCGGCATGCTCGGCATGAGCGGCCGCGAGGTGCTGCGGGAGCTCAAGGCGCGAAAGGAGACCAGCGACATTCCCGTCGTCATCGTCACGACCCTGGACCAGATGGCCGAGAGGGAAAAAGCGATTCACGAGGGTGCCGATGACTTTCTGACCAAACCCATCGAGCGGCGCGAGCTCCTCATGCGGGTACGAACGCTCCTCAGGGTCAGGCGCTTGCACCGGGATCTCGAGCGGACGCTCGGCTCCCTGCATGAGCTGGAGGCGGCCCGGTATGCCGATGGGGCCGCTCACGATCTCCTCAAGGGCCCACCCTCGCGCCCCCCCTTGGCGA
>Ga0247727_10008197_pt1 | contig 19502 bp, 14 predicted proteins | sample WisWelCaveWW1625_FD_202498 | JGI IMG/M metagenome (GOLD analysis project Ga0247727, IMG submission 202498) | Biofilm microbial communities from Wishing Well Cave, Virginia, United States - WW16-25 | ecosystem: Environmental > Aquatic > Deep subsurface > Groundwater > Cave microbial mat | place... | reverse complement strand
ACAGAGATTGAGATTCACGGGGGAACGCGGAGAATGGCCAAACGCCCCACGCGGCCTGCGCCGTTACTTCCGCTCAGGCACATTCCGGCGGTCCCAACCCGCAAAATCAAAGTTGACATGGTACTAGTGGAGTGCTCCGTTTTCGTGGGCACTCCGCTCGGGCAAGTAGCTTACAATCGCAGGGATGAAGACGAAGGAGCTTACACCCAACCAGGTCTGACAGATTACGGAACCAGCGTGGTGCCGTGGGTGCGGAAGCGGATGCACACGTCCTCGCCCGCCTGTAACGGCATCTGTGTGTCCGGCGAGGTTGCGAAGAGTTCGCCCGCGGCTGTGTGTAGGGTGTACTCCATGTGACTGCCGAGATAGACCGCGTGCAAGACGCGGCCGGGGAGTCCGGTGCTCGCTTCTGAGCTGGCGCTCGGGGTCTCCAGAACGATTGCGTGGGGGTGCACGGCCAGGTGCATCGCACCGGGAGTCGCACCGCGGCTGGGCAGCTCGAGACGCAGGCCGTCGATTTCCACTTCGGCTTTTTCACCCAAGACGCGCGTCAGCACGGCCGGAAGAATGTTGGCCTCGCCGATGAAGCTCGCGACGAAGACGGAGGCAGGGGCTTCAAAGAGTTCGTGTGGGGTTCCTTGTTGCGCGATCTTTGCGCGCTCCATCAAGATGATTTGGTCCGAAATCGAGAGCGCTTCTGACTGGTCGTGGGTGACATAGACCGCGGAAAGTCCGAGCCGCTGCTGGAGGTCGCGGATTTCTTCCCGCATGTGCCGCCGCAAGGCTGCATCCAGGTTGGAGAGCGGTTCGTCGAAGAGCAGCACCTCTGGTTCGAGCACCAGCGCGCGCGCGACAGCGACGCGTTGCTGCTGACCGCCGGAGAGCTCGCTGGGCAGGCGCTTTTCAAAACCCATTAGCCCGACGGTTTGCAGGGCGGCGGCGCTGCGCTCGCGAATTTCGTCTTCCGGCCGGCGCCCGGCGCGCAGGCCGTAGGCCACGTTATCTCCCACGTTCATGTGGGGAAATAGTGCGTAGCTCTGAAACACCATGGCGACGTGGCGATCGCTAGCGGGCACGCGGCTGACGTCGCGGCCGCCGATTTTGATTTCGCCCGCGTTCGGGAACTCGAGGCCTGCGATCAGTCGCAGGGTCGTCGTTTTGCCGCAGCCCGAGGGACCGAGCAGCGTGACCAAGGTTTTCGGTTGCACAGCGAAGGAAACTTCGTCTACCGCGGTCACGGAGCCATAGCGTTTGGTCACGCAGCGGAACTCGACGGCGGCGGTGGCTTCCCCCGGTGCTTTTTGGACGAGTGGGAGGTGAGAAGCAGACGCAGAGAAAGTGTTCACGGGAGTTCTCCCACTATGGGGCAGCTGAATAGCTTGCTGACTCTATTTCTCGTGCACTGAGTCCACTGGGATCGGTGCGAGTTCGTATGGCATATCTACTGGCTGCTTTACGATTCCCATATAGGAAATGTCAAATCTTTCCAAACCACCAGATACTTCCCCAGTTCGGTGTTAGAGTGATAAGGACCAGCGAAACCTATCATCTTGCAGCACGATATTATTGTTTGGGCGGGGCGTCGACCCGGGTCCGTAGTTCATCCGCTACCTTCCTCCTCAACCCAACTCTTTGGTCGGCAGTTGTAATTTTAGATTCCGATACGAGACGCAAGCCAGGTTCTAAAGCATGCAGTGCGTAATCTTCTGCATATGTCTCGTCGAGGGAAGTAAGATATTTGGCATATACCAGTGCGGTCTTTAGCGCTGCTTCCTTCAGGCTAACGTTAGGTGGTTGAGGCCGATAGAGTCTTTGCCCACGGTATGCTGCGAGGTGTTCCTCCTCATGCGCTATCAATCTCTCTAAGTAGTACCCCTTCGTTTGAAAATCGAACTGCGTTCCATCGGGTGCGAGAAGCCCTTGGTCGTAGAGTATGAGGGTGTCCTGTGATGTGAACTGGCGCGTTTGTCCGGATGTACTCATAACCACAAGTGGGTCTTTAGGAACAAAAAGTACCGCCCCCGTGAAACCCACGAGCACTTTATCAAGCGAATTTGGTTTGACGACAAATTCTATGCCTTGCTCCCGTAACCGTTCCACTCTTTCGCCGATCGCGATTGCGCCTGCAAAGGGAACCTCCATTTGAAGCTTCGCTGTGATGACGTCGAGCGCAGCACGCAGATAGATTTGCTCTATAGCAGCAGAATATAAAGGGGGGTTCGTTTGTTTGATAGGAGCAAGCAGAGCTATTGTTTCTTTGATTTTGGTTATAGCCCCCTCTTGGGATGGTTTCTCCTGTCTACCGTCGGGATCCACGTAGTTGATTGGATTGTTTCGCGCGTATCGGAAGTTACTCCCTGTCGGATTGTCGACAGGATCGACGCTGGTGAATTGACAAAGAGTGGGATTGTACATACGCGCGCCGAAATCCTGCATCCCTAGAACGTTGTCGATTTCGTGCCCGGTGAACGTATAATTCGGAGCGGTGTTAGATTCGTTGATCTCGGATTCATGAATTACACCACACGGCGTTGGAAGCGCGCGATAGATAATCCCGCCGCTACTACGTGGTTCATCCTTTCCGCAGGTCGCGGCACTCAACGCAGCAGCGAGAACAAAGAGGATAAGAATTCGATAGGTCACAACGCAACTCCTTGCAATGCAGCGCTTTATAGTAACCACGGAGGTACCCAAGGTGATGCGAGCAGTTTCCCATATGCAAAGTTCTGTGTCCACTCCCTCACGCAGATTCTCAGCGCGCCGTTTATTTCTCATGTTTAGAAAACCACCGGCTCAGCCCGGAGCAAATTCTGCGGAAGTTGTGCGAGCAGCGAGGAGTGGATCTGATCGAAGGCCCCGGATGGCGGACCCTGTGCATATGTGCTTGGGGATTCCGCCGAAGCATGCGGTTTCGGAGGTCGTGAGTTTTTTGAAGGGTTGCTTTGGAAGAAACGTGTGCCACAGCGCTGAGTTACGGGAGTGTCTAACGACGCCGCGCAAAGAAGTTTGTTTGTACCAATGAAGCAGTGGTGGTCTTCGGTCGCGCTGCATTTCTTGAGGTGAGAAAGCCGAAAAAGCGTTGTCTTCAGTACGAGCACAGAGGAGATTTTCATAGCAGTTCTTCTGCTGCCCGGCGTCCCAGCTCGCGCCGTCCCACCAATCGCTGCATGCAAGCGATGATCACCATCATCAGCACAATTAACACACCGCAGTAGGCGATGGCCGGCCCGTAATCGCCGTTTTCCACGCGCCCTAGAATGTAGGTGGTGGCGAGGTCGTAATCGGCGCTCACCAGGAAGATGACGGCGCTGATCGCGGTCATGGCCCGCACGAAACCGTAAATGAGAGCCGTGATCAGCGCCGGGCGCAGGAGGGGCAGGGTGACGCGGCGCATGGTGTGGGCGCTGGTCGCTCCGAGGGTAAGGGAGGCCTCGTCCAAGCTGCGGTCGATCTGCGAGAAACCCGCGAGGCCCGCCCGGATTCCCACCGGCATGTTCCGGAAGATGAAGCACAGCACCAAGATGACGCCAGTTCCGGTGAGTTCGATCGGTGGCGCGTTGAAGGCCAGGATGTAGGCAACGCCGATCACGGTGCCGGGAATCGCGAAGGAGAGCATGGTTCCGAACTCGAAGAGCCCGTGTCCGGCGAAGCGCTGGCGCGCCAAGAGCCAGGCCGTGAGCAGGCCCAAGGCCGCCGTGAGCGGTGCGGAAATCGCCGCCACAGCGAACGTGGTGATCAGCGAATCCCAGGCGCCCCCTGTCCAGTGCAGTCCGGAAAGAGTTCCGCCCGCTGCTCCTGTGATGGAGAAGAGCTCGCGGAAGTGCGCGAGGGTGAAAGAGTGATCGCGTCCCCAAGCATGTACGAAACCGCCGAAGAGGATCATGCCGTAGATGACGACGGTGAAGGCTGCCCAAGGCAGGGCGAAGCAGCGCACGGCGGCGTCCAGACTGCGCGGGAGCGGACAAGGCGTGCCGGCGTCGCCCTTGCCCGTGAACGTCACGTAGGATTTGCGTCCCAACCAACGCCGCTGTGCGTAGAAGGCGCAAAGCGTGAGGAGGAGCAACACGAGAGCCAACGCCGCGGCGCGCGCGACGTCGCTCTGGGCGCCGGCGATGGCGAAGTAGATCTCCGTCGCCAGCACGTCATAGTTGCCGCCCAAAACGAGTGGATTGCCGAAGTCCGCCAGACTCTCGATGAAGCCGAGCAGGAAGGCATTGGCCAGACCTGGACGCAGGAGCGGCAGCGTTACGCTGGTAAAAGTGCGCCAACGACTGGCCCGCAGCGTCTGGGCCGCTTCTTCCAGGGATGGGCTGATGCCTTCGACGACACCGACGAGTACCAGGAAGGCAATCGGCGTGAAGGCGAGAAGTTGTGCCAGCAGGACGCCGGGCAGCCCGAAGATGTAGCGCGATGGTGCTACAGCGAGGTGAGTTTCCAAGAAACTGCTAAGCGCACCGGCGCGGCCGAAGACCAAAATCAGGGCGAGTCCAATTACGAAGGGCGGTGTGATCAGCGGCAACACACCGAGCGGGCGCAACAATCGCTTGCCCCGGAACGGCGTGCGCGTCGTGAGCAACGCGAAGGCCAGACCGAGCGCCGTGGAACCGCCTGCCGTTAGGATCCCCAGCAGCACGGATTTCCAGGCCGTGCCCAACGGTTCTTCGCCACCGCCGAGTCCCCAGACGCGTTCCGAAAACAAATTGGAGAGGAAGACGTGCGCCGAAAGGTCGCCGCTCTCCGATTCCAAGGCCCGCAGAGAAATCGTGCCGAGCGGCAACAAAATGAAGAGCGCGACGAAAGCGATGACCAGCAAGAGCGACCACACTGCGAACGCATCGCCGCGCAGCCAGCCCCGTGCCGCCAAGCCCTGCGCGAGAAAGAAAAGAAAGGCTACGTGGACGACGACGGCGCCCGCCCCCATGCCGAACTGTCGGATCTCGCACGGACCGAAGAGCGTTTCCAGAAAGCCCCAGGAAAAGCCAAGGGGTCCGACGGCGTAACCTTGGGCCAATCCATAAGCGAGGCCCAGGGCGCCGCAGGCGATCAGGAGGCGGGCGAAGCGCGGGTGATGACGCGGCGTCCTCAGCGCGAACGCGGGGAGGAGCAGAAAAAGACCGACGGGCCACAGCCATGGACGTCCGAAGTAGAGCGCTTGCCACGGCGCGGGCCCGGCCTCGGCATCCGCCGGGTAATAGTGCAGCCACGCAAAGCCGAAGAAGCCTTCTTCCAAGGTGTACCAGGGCAAAAACAAGAAAGCGGCGCAGCCGAGCAGCCACCACAAGAGCAGAGAACGCCGCGTGCGGTCCGCGTTCACTGGGGAGCTGTCTTTACTTCGGCATCCCAGCGCGCGAGCAGATGCTTGCGCACGGCACTCGAGCCGAAGCGTTGGAAATCAAAATCAATGAGCTGCTTGCGGTCGATACGCAGAGCTTCCGGTGGAATGGCGGCGTTGCGATTAGAGGGGAACTGGTAGGCCAGGGCCCGGGCGCCGAGTTCTTGAGCGCGCGCCGTGAGCGACCAGTCGAGGAATTTTTTCGCCGCCTCCGGATGCCGCGCGCCGTGGATGAGGCTCACGCAACCGATTTCGAAGCCGGTGCCTTCGCGGGGCACGACGATCTCGAGGGGAAAGCCGGCCATCTTCTGGGTCATGGCATCGTGCGTGAATGAAATCGCGATCCCGGTCTCGCCGCGCGCGGCTGCGCTCGTGGGTGCGGAGCCCGAGCGCGTGTACTGATTGATGTTACGGTGCAACTTTCGCAGATAGGCGAAGCCCGCCTCCTCACCGAAAAGCTGGACGATGGTGGCCATCGCGGTGTAGGCCGTGCCGGAGGAATTCGGATTAGCGATCTGGATCTCGCCGCGGTAGATCGGTTTTAGGAGGTCCTGCCAACTCTGTGGTGGCGGCAGCTGCTTTTTGGCGAGCCATTCCGTGTTGTAAGAGATGCCGAGAATCCCTAGGTAGACCCCGGTCGTGCGGAACTCACCGCGGCCCATGGGATCGCGCGCCCAAGGGTGCAGCTCTTCCAGGAGCGGCGATCGGTAGGCAGCGGTGAGGTTCATTTCGGCCGCTTGGAAGTGCGCATCACCCACGCCTGCCCACCACACGTCGCCCTTGGGGTTGCGTCGCTCGGCCCAGATCTGGGCGTAGAGCTCGCCGGTGCTCTTGCGGATCATGGAGACCTGGATTCCCGTTTCTCTCTCGAACTCCGTGGTCATGAGCTGGCACCACTCGATGTGAGCCGTGCAGTAGAGAGTCAGTTTTTCGGGACGCTTGCGCTCGCTGGGTGCGCATGCACAGATGACCAGGGCGATCTGGGCAGTCGCCCAGGTCGCCCGAAGCAGGGCGGCTGCCGGTCGGCGGCGCGGCGTTCGAATACCCCTGTCCACGGCGGCGAGTTATAGTAGGTTCCGGCAGCGCTCCGCCAGCGTTCGGGAAGCTCTATCAACGCTTTTTGAACGCATCTAAAAACATTTGCAGAACTCGGAAGGATCGCTCTGTGCGTTTTTCAATCTGCGTTGAGATGTTTTTCGAGTGCCGGCCAGCGGGCAAGGACGACGAAGCCCTAGCGCGGATTCGCGACCTGATTTTGGAATTTCAAGCTTCGTGAACGCCGTTAGCCCGCATTTCTCACCAGAGCGCGCCGCGAAGCTGCTCCAGGCGGTTTATTTCGACGTTGACGCCACCTTGGTTGATCGCCACCGGCGCTTTCACCCGGAAACGCTGGCGGCTATCCGGGATCTGCGCACCACGGGCGTGCGCGTGGGAGTCGCCACCGGGCGCATGTACGCCTCGGCGCTGCCCTACGCTGAGGCCATCGAGGTTGATGCTCCGCTCATTCTTTACAACGGTTGTCTGGTGGCGGAGCGCGCGACGGGTCAAGCTATTTTTGAGCGGCAGCTTGCGCTTGAGCCCGCGCGTGCGGCCCTGGCCCTGGCGCGAGCGATGGAGATCCACGCCAACCTCTATCTGCGCGATCTCCTCGTGATCGAGCGCGTGACCGAAACCGCGGAGGCATCGATGAAGAAGGACGGCGTGCGCGCCGAGCCCGTCGGAGATTTGGCGAAGTTTCTGCAGGAAGACCCGACGAAGATCCTGCTGATCGCGCCCGACGCCTTGCTCGCTGAGTTCGCCGCCGAGATCCGCAGGGTCTGGAGAAACGTGAGACCGTTGCCGGAGCTCGTGCCTTCTGAGCCGACCTATCTCGAAATCCTGCCGCCGGGGGCGAGTAAGGGAGAAGGGTTGCGCGAAGCTTGCCGGCGGCTCAGGATTGCTCCTGCGACGGTGGTAGCCTTCGGGGATGGTCCCAACGATCTCGAGATGTTAGAAGTGGCGGGGCTGAGCGTCGCCATGGGCAATGCGCACCCCGACGTGAAGGCGATTGCGGATCGCGTGATCGGTGATTGCGACAGCGACGCCGTGGGCCGTGCTCTGCGCGACATCTTCGAGTTGGTCTAGTACTTTTGAATACGATGGGTGAGCGCTGAGCAGTAGATGCCCGAGCTCCATGGCCGCGATACAAACATTAAGATTCACGGGGGAACGCGGAGAAGACACGGACGCCCGACGCGGCCTTTGCGCTTTGTGTCTGCGCTCTACTTCCGCTCGGGCAGCTACTGCTCAGCACTCACCGAAAGTTCAGAAGGATTGTACGATGCAGGCTTCCGAACCTTTGCTCAACTACATCGATGGTGAGTGGCAGCGCCTGAGCACGGCCCAGCACTTGCCGGTCACGAATCCCGCGACGGCTGAGACGTTGGCGCAGGTCCCGCTTTCACCGGCGGAGGAAGTGGACCGCGCTGTGCGTGCGGCCAAGGCAGCTTTCCGCGAATGGCGACGGGTGCCGGCCGGCGAGCGCATCCAGTACCTCTTCAAGCTAAAGCAGCTCCTGGAGGAACACTTCGAGGAGCTCGCGCGCGCCGCCACCATGGAGTGCGGCAAGACCTTGGAGGAATCCAAGGGCGAGTTGCGCCGCGCCATCGAGAACGTCGAAGTGGCCTGTGGCATTCCGGCGATGATGCAGGGCTACAACAATGAGGACATCGCCCGTGGCATCGATGAGCACATGTTCCGCCAGCCGCTGGGCGTGGTCGCCGGTATCACGCCGTTCAACTTTCCCGGCATGATTCCGTTCTGGTTCCTGCCCTACGCTGTTGCCTGCGGAAACTGTTTCATCCTGAAGCCGAGTGAAAAAGTTCCCGTCACGATGCAGAAAGCCTTCCGCTTGATCGAACAGGCGGGTTTTCCCAAGGGCGTGGTTCAGCTCGTGAACGGCGCGAAAGAGGTGGTCGATGCGCTGCTCGAGCACCCGGACGTTCGCGCCGTCTCTTTCGTTGGTTCGACGCCCGTTGCCAAGTACATCTACGGCAAGGCCGCGGCGCATGGCAAGCGCGCCCAGTGCCAGGGAGGCGCTAAGAACCCGATCTTGGTGCTGCCGGATGCGGACATGGAGACCACAACGCGCATTGTGGCGGATTCCGCCTTCGGCTGCGCGGGGCAGCGTTGCTTGGCGGCTTCCGTCGCGATTACCGTCGGAGAGGCGCGCGACGTCTTCACGGAGTCGATCTCCGCGGCGGCGCGCGTGCGCGTCGTCGGTTATGGACTGAATGCAGGCGTTGAGATGGGCCCTGTCATCTCATCCGAGAGCAGATTGCGCATTGAGGGACTCATTCAAAAAGGCGCCGACCAAGGGGCCAAGCTCGTCGTCGACGGCCGCGGAGTTCGGGTTTCCGGTTATGCGCAGGGCAACTTCGTGGGTCCCACGGTCTTGGGCGAGGTCGATCCGGCTTCTGAAATTGCGCGCACGGAAATCTTCGGTCCCGTGCTTTCTCTGATGCACGTCGGGAACATCGACGATGCCATCGCCCTCGTGAACCGCAGTAACTACGGCAACATGGCATGCCTGTTCACTAGCAGCGGGGCGGCCGCACGCAAGTTTCGCTACGAGGCCGAGGTCGGCAACGTCGGCATCAACATCGGTGTTGCGGCCCCCATGGCCTTCTTTCCCTTCTCGGGTTGGAAGGACAGCTTCTTCGGCGACCTCCACGGCCAGGGCTGGGATAGCATCGAGTTCTTTACCGAGAAGAAAGTGGTTGTAGAACGCTGGCCTAAGGCCTGGACCCGCAGGTTTTAGCTTCGATCCGACAAATTCTAGCGCTTCGGTCGAGGAGCATTGGGGATGCCCCGCAGCTCCTCCAAGAATTGTTTATGTCGTCGCTGCGGGGCATCCCCAATGCCCCTCGACGGGAAAGGCGCGCGAATTTTTCGAATCTCCGGAGAGGGGAAGAGCGCCAGTGACACATTTTGAGGCCGCCGACCACTTACTTCCCGTAGGGGTTGAGAAGTTGTGGAGGCAGTATGGTGGTGGCGGTTCTTCGAGCGATTTTTTTCTTTGCTTTGATGCTGGCGGCTGGTAGCGACGCGCGAGCGATCTCGATCAGCTACAGCTTCGACAGCGGTGCTCAAGATTGGGCGCTCACGGGTGGAACGCTTACCCATCAGACGAGTGGCGGTAACCCCGGCGGCTACCTCGAACTGAAGGACACGCAGAGCGGCTCCCTGTTTTTGGCGCATGCGTTTTCCGATCTCTCCGGCTACAACAGCGGGACGCTCTCTTTCGACGCGCGCTTGGTCGGAAACAACGGCGAGGCCAACCTGAGTTCCTTTGGCCAGGTGACTCTGCTCGCCGGTGCAACTTCCGCGACCTTGGACTTCGCCTCGAATCCGAGCAACGCGAACTGGACGAATTACACGGCGCCCCTGACGGCGGGTGCCTGGGGACTCTCAGAGCTGAATTTTCTCTCACTGCTGACGAACGTGACGGAGATTCGGATCGCACTGGATGCCAAGAATCGCCTGGGCGACGTCACCGGTTTCGACAACTTCACGCTCGCCTACGACGGTGAGACGGGCAATGTGCCGGAGCCGTCGACGCTGGCCCTTTTGCTCACGGCTCTGGCCGGAACCCTGTGCTGCCGGTACGGACGCCGTGGTACGCAGCGGAATCTTGCGCCTAGCCCGGATTATTCGTGAAGCGCCTACTGCGACTGCATATCTGCTCGACCTGGCGAACGATTTCAGCGTTTGCCTCCTCGACGTACTGGGAAGTCAGCCTCCGGTGCCAAACGCCGAAATCGTTCACCATTTCGGGCATCTCCGCAGTCTCGCTACGGCGCTTCACGAATAATCCGGGCTAGCCCGCTCTGCACTCCCGGCTGGCGGTAAGAAAAGCGTTCTATCCGATCTCTTTCACAAGGACGGGGCGCTTTTCGCGCAGTGACTTTTGAGCCGCGAGACCGATCACGACCGGCGCGCGGCCGTCCGCACCGCTGACGGGAGGCGCGCCGTCCTCGCGCACACACTTCACGAAAGCCTGTAATTCCGCCACGTAGGATTCGCGGTAGCGCTCGAGAAAGAAGTAGAGAGGCAGGGCGCCGTGAACGCCGTTGCAGTTGCTGAGCAGAGTGCGGTCCTGGGTGTTGTTATCGGCCTGGATGTTGCCCTCGGAACCGAAAACTTCGACGCGCTGGTCGTAGCCATAGACGGCACGGCGGCTGTTGTCGATGCTGCCGAGCTCGCCGTTTTCAAACTCAAGGGTGACGATGGCAGTATCGATGTCGCCGGCCTTCCCGATACCGGGATCCACGAGGACAGCGCCCTGGGCGTAGACGCTTTTCACCTCGCTGCCGACCAGGAAGCGGGCCATGTCGAAATCGTGGATGGTCATGTCGAGGAAGAGCCCGCCGGAGACCTTGATGTATTCGAGCGGTGGCGGGGCGGGATCGCGGCTCGTGATGCGCAGGAGATGTGGGATGCCGATCTCTCCGCTGGCCACGGCCTTTTGCACGCGGCTGAAATTTCCATCGAAGCGGCGGTTAAAACCGATCTGGAGTTTAATGCCGGCCTGCTCCACGCAGGTGAGGGCCGCGTCGATCCGGGCGAGGTCAAAATCGATGGGTTTTTCGCAAAAGATGTGTTTTCCGGCGTCGGCGGCTTCGCCGATGATGCGCGAGTGGGTGTCCGTCGAGGAACAGATGACAACGGCTTCCACGTCGGAGTCCGACAAAATCGCGCGGTAGTCTTCGCTGATTTTACGAATTCCGAAGCGCTCGCCGCACTCGCGGGCGTTGGGCAGTGAGACGTCGGCCACGGCGACGAGCGCGGCCTCGGGAATGCGCAGGGCGATGTTCTCGGCGTGCAGGCGGCCGATACGTCCGGCGCCGATGAGTCCGATCCGAAGTTGCTTGTGACTGCTCATGCTCGCTTTCCTTCGCAGTTACAGGTTAGTGGGTGTTCTCGGTAGCCTGGGCGGGAGTTTCTACAAGCGGCTCCGCCGTTGTAGAAACTCCCGCCCCAATGCACTTTGCAAGCGCACCCACGACGACGGAACGCACGTTGTTCTATCTCGTGCGATGTCCTTGCAACGCGAACCGGGGCAGGGAATGGGTTCCGTTTGCGGAGCAACGGAAGCCCATTCCCTGCCGAAGCTTGAAGCGTTGCTTTCACGCGCATGCTACAGGCCCAACGTGCGCAGGTAGGTGCGGTTGCGTGCGGCGCTTTCCCGCGGCGTGCCCATGCCCGGCAGCACGTCCTGTTCGACTACGATCCAACCGCGGTAGTTCCTTCGCTGCAACTCGCCGGCGAGGGCGGCGAAATCCACGGCGCCTTTTCCGAGTTCGCAAAACACCCCGCTCCGCACGGCCTGGAAGTAGTCTTTTCCCTCGCGGCGCGCGTGTTCGGCCACTTCGGGTTCACAATCTTTGAAGTGCACGTGCCAGATGCGTTCGCCGTAACGCTTCAGGGTTTTGAGCGGATCGCCGCCGCCGTAGAGGCAGTGTCCCGTATCGAGGCACAGGCCCAGGAGATCCGGGTCTGTGCGCGAGAGCAGTGCTTCGATTTCTGCTGGCGTCTCGACGAAGCCGGCGCAGTGGTGGTGGAACACGGTGCGTAGCCCCGTTTCTTCACGTACGGCGCGGGCGATCGTTTCGGCTCCCCGCGCGAAGGTTTTCCACTGCTCGTTCGAAAGTTCGTGTTCCGGCTGGATGCGTCCGGCGCGCACGGTGCGCAGGGGATCTTTTGCGTTCTCATCGGAGAGTACGATGAAAGGCTGATTTCCCGTCGCGGCGATGAGTTTCGCAGTCTTGCTGGCGAGCGCCGTTCCCGCGGCGTGAGACTCGGGATCAGCCAGAGCGACGGGCACGAAGGCCCCGACCAGAGCCAACTCGCGCCGCGCCAAAGCGGCACGCAGTTCCTCCGGCTCCGTCGGGAGGAAACCCCAGTCGCCTAACTCAGTGCCCGCGTAACCGGTGGCGGCGATTTCATCGAGCACTTGGTCGGGCCCCGCTGCCTCTTGCGCAAGATCAAATTCCAGCACGCCCCAGGAGCAGGGTGCGTTGGCGACGCGGATTGGGCTCGCGACACGATCGGGTGAGAGATGCGGACTGGCGGATGAAGTCGGCATGAGGGGTTCCAGTTTCTGCTTCGGCGCGGGTGTTATTTAGCTCGCTCGTGCGTTTCCAGAAAGGTGCGCTCGTGCGCCACGGCCTTCTCGTAGTCCGCGCGCGCATGCCGGACTGCTTCGAGCTGGGAAACCTCGGCCACCGCCACGTCCCACCAGGTTTCGTAGCCGGGGACACCTGCCAAAGGATCGATTTCTACGACGATGACCGTGGTCTTTGTTTGGTGCTTGGCTGCCGAGAGCGCCGCCTTGAGATCGTCGCGGGTCCGGGCCTGGATGACGTGGGCGCCTAAGCTCCGGGCATTGGCGGAGAAATCGATCGGCAAATGCTCGCCCGAAAGTTGGCCGTCCTGAGCGCGATAGCGGTAATGCGTTCCGAAGCCGCCGCTGCCACAGGCGCGGGAGAGGGCGCCGATGCTCTTGAAGCCGTGGCTGTCGAGCAGCAGGATCGTCAGTTTCACGTCCTCTTGGATCGCCGTCACGATCTCCTGCGCCATCATCAGGTAGGAACCGTCGCCCAGCATGACGTAGACCTCGCGTTCGGGCGCAGCCATTTTGATGCCGAGGCCGCCGGCGATCTCGTAACCCATGCAGGAGTAGCCGTACTCGAGGTGGTAACCCTTGGGATCGCGCGTGCGCCACAGCTTGTGAAGATCGCCGGGCAGGCTGCCCGCGGCGCACACCACGACGTCGCGCGCTTCGGAGAAGCGATTGACGGCGCCGATCACTTCGCCCTGGCTTAAGAGAGGCGCATGGTTCAGATCATAGATGCGGTCGACTTCGCTTTCCCACTCCTTCTGATACTGCGCGATGTGCGCGGCGTAGGCCGCGTCGACGCGGTAGCCCTCTAGCGTGCGAGTCAGTTCTTCCAGGGTCACCTTGGCGTCGGCCACGAGCGGCAGTGCCAAGTGCTTTCCGGCGTCGAACTCGGCGATGTTCACGTTGATGAAGCGCACGTCTGGGTTCTGGAAGGCGGTTTTGGACGCGGTGGTGAAATCGCTGTAACGCGTGCCGATGCCGATCACGAGATCTGCACCGCGCGCGAGCAGATTGGCACCGGGCGTGCCCGTGACGCCGATGGCGCCCGCGCACTGCGGGTGGTTGAAGGCCAGCGAACCCTTGCCGGCTTGGGATTCAGCGACGGGAATTCCGGTGGCCTCGGCGAAGCGCGCCAGAGTCTGAGTCGCTTCACTGTAGATCGCACCGCCGCCGGCCACGATGAGCGGCTTCCGGCTGGCGCGGATCCACTCCGCTGCTCTGCGCATGAGCTCGGCGTCCGCGCGCGGACGCGCAACGATCCACGTGCGCTTTTCAAACAGCGCTTCCGGGTAGTCATGTGCTTCTGTCTGCACGTCCTGGGGCAGGCACAGCGTGACCGCGCCCGTTGCCGCCGGCGAGGTGAGCACGCGCATCACTTCAGGCAGAGACGCGATGAGCTGATCCGGCCGGTTGATGCGGTCCCAGTAACGCGAGACGGGCTTGAAACAATCGTTGACGGAAACGTCCTGACTGTGCTCCGACTCGAGTTGCTGCAGCACCGGTGCCACGTTGCGCCGCGCGAAAATGTCGCCGGGCAGCAGCAGAACGGGCAGGCGGTTGATGGTGGCGCCCGCCGCGGCCGTCAGCATGTTCGTGGCGCCGGGGCCGATGGAGGTGGTGCAGGCGAAAGTGGCGAGCCGGTTTTTCGTCTTGGCGTAGGCAGCCGCCGTGTGCACCATCGCTTGCTCGTTGCGGCACTGGTAGTACCGGAAGTCCGGATTTTCTTGCAGGGCTTCGCCGACGCCAGCCAGGTTGCCGTGGCCGAAGATGCCGAAGCAACCGGCGAAGAATTTCTGTTCCTGACCGTCGCGGGAGACGTACTGGTTCTTTAGGAAAGCGATTAAGGCCTGGGCCATGGTGAGGCGGCGCGTCTTCACGGTTCAGAATCCTCCGTGTTCTTCGACGAAGTTCAGAGCTTCTTTTTCGCTGGGCATGAAGTTGGCGCAGCCCTGGCGCGTGACCACGATGGCGCCCGTGGCATTTCCCATGCGTGCGCACTTCGCGAGTCCCCAGCCATTTAAATAGCCGTAGAGGAAACCGCTGGCGAAGGCGTCGCCGGCACCGAGCACGTTGTAGACTTCGACGTGGAAGGGCGCGGCGTCCACCGTCTGGCCGTCGGCAGTGTAGACGGAGGCGCCCGCGGCGCCGCGCTTCAGCACGAGCGCCTCGAGGCTGCTCGTGAGCAGCGTCGCGATGGCGGACGCGGCGTCGCCCGACACGCGCGGATCCGAAATCTGCGAGTGAGCGATCGAGAGTTGGGAAGCTTCGATGCCGGCGGCGGCTACGATCTCGGCCTCGGTGCCGATGGCGAAGTCGACGAGCCGCAGGGCCGAGCGCAGGGTAACGCCGAAGGCGCGTGGGTCGTGCCACTGATCCGCCCGGAAGTCGATGTCGAGAAAGACTTTGGCTCCCGCGGCGCGCGCGATTTCCGCCGCCAACAGCGTGGCGCTGCGGCTCGGCTCGCGCGAGAGGCCCGTGCCCGTGATGAGCAACGTGCGGCACTCGTGCAGTGGCGCGCGCAACACGTCCTCACCAGCGAGAGCGATGTCGGCGCAGTTATCGCGGTAAAACACCAGGGGAAATTTGTCCGGCGGCTCGATCCCGAGCAGCACTGCGCTGGTGCGGCGGCCTGCCTTGCGCGGAATAAAGCGAGTTTCCACGCCTTCGTTCTGCAGGAAATTCAAAACGAAGTCGCCGACGGGATCTTCGCCGACGGCGGTGAGCAGAGCTGAACGCAGGCCCAGGCGCGCAGTTCCGACCGCGATATTGGTGGGGCAGCCGCCGACGAAGGCGCCGAAGTTTTTGATCTCTGGAAAGGGCGCGCCGATGTCGTTCGAGTAGAGATCGATGGAGCTGCGTCCCAGGGCAAGCACGTCGTAATTAGCCTGCATTGTTCATCCATCCATCGCTGCGGCCGCGCACCTTCACATTCTTCACGAGCGTGTTCCGCCTTCCATGCCGTGAGTGATGAGGGGTACGCGCGGATCTTTCGTGGTCCAGGTCTCCTTGACCCAGGCGTGGTCGGGATCGTCCGTGCAGGCGAGCGATTGCGCCGAGCCGGCAAGGAAGTTCAGATAATAGACGTTGTAACCCCAGGGCGCGCTGACGGGGTGGTAGCCCTCGGGCACCAGGACGAAGTCATTGTCCCGGGCAGCCACGATCGCATCGAGGCTGCGGTCGCCGGTGTAGATATGTTGAATGGCATAGCCCTGTGGCTTGTCGATTTTGTAGTAGTAGAGCTCCGAAAGATCAGCCTCGATCACTTCGCCGGCCTCGTTTTCGAGATGGACGTCGTGTTTGTGGCCGGGATAACTGCTCCAGTTGCCACCGGGCGTATAAACCTCGACGCACACGATGCGGTGACAGTCGAAGCCGGGTGGGATGATGGAATTGATCTGTCGGGTCGCATTGCCGCCGCCGCGCACTTCGATGTTGACTTGCTCAGGCGTGACCAAGTGGGGCAAGTGGTCTTGGTCGGTGGGTACCCAGCAATGCGCAACTTCGAGGGTTTCCGACTGTGCCGTGAGTTCGAACGCAGTCTGTCGCGGCAGATAGAGGGTGTAGGGCATACCGGCAAAGACGTGGGGTCGGCGGCCGAAACTCCACTCCCCGCGGTTCGAGCGCAGCGTGCCGCGGCCGCCGAGCAACACGAGTGCAACTTCGTGTTCCCCCGTGGCGTGTCGCCAGATCTCGCTGCGGGCGAGCCGCCGCACTTCCGCGTTGAGTAGCTCCCAGCCGGCGGTCTTGGCCGTGACGCGGTTGATGATGCCCGTTTCGTTGGCCGGGAGCTGGGCACGAAACAGCAGGCTCTCCGCGGTGTACTTCAACGCTAACCTCCCCAGTGCTCTCATGGATCGATGGGATCCGCCGATTTTGCCTATGCAAGATAGCTGCTTGCCAGCGTTCAGAGGAGTTTGCTTGGGTATCTCTTTCTTTGCTGGCGTGAGAGGCACCGCCCGTGCGAAAATACCCGCATGCGGTGGCGGAAGGAAGCGGGCTGGAGTGGCAGGCGAGAGGCGCTGAGCCTGCTGCTCGCCGCGGCCGTTCTCATAGTTAGCTTCACGGCGCACGCAGGGGAGGAGGCCGCTGCTCCTCACTACGACCGTGCAACCGGCGAATGGGTTACCGATACACCGCCGGTGGAAGCACCGCCGCAGTACCATCCGAGCCTCTATCGCATAGAGCCGGCCGTTGCCTCGAATCCTTCCCTGATTCTCATGCGACCTTTGCCGAGGGGAGCCTTCGTTCTTCCGGAAGGCGATGTGGTGGAAGAAGATTCGAATCCGGTGCGCGGCCCCAAGGAGAGAGAGCCCACCTGCGTCCCCAAACCGCCTCTGGTTTTTTGCGAGGGCGAGTTGGCGGACATCGGCACCCACCCGGACGATGGTCTCAGCGCTGAGGAACGCGGACGGGAACAAGAACTGGAGACGCAGATCCAAAAAGCCCTGGCCACACCTCGCGAGTGATCCGTCAAGTTTGATCTTGTGGGTGTGTGGCTGGAAGTTGTGCCCGTTCCGCAAGTGTGAAGCACAGGCTGGATGCTTGGCCCGGACCCGGGATAGGCTTTTACTCGGACGCGGCGTCCTGTGCGTCTTTGGACTTGATGCTTTCAAATAGTTTGCGGACTTTGGGTGAAGTCAGCGCTTGGTTTAACTCGAGTTCGGGATCGCTGGCGAGGGCGCGTTTCAAGCTGCGCCGAGCGGCTGCCTCATCCTGCAGGGCGAGGTGCGCCGTAGCGGCGAACACTTCGAGTTGTCCGCGGTAGGTACGGGCGCGTTGCGTGTCGCCGGTGGTGCCTTCGCTCGCAGCGGGCAACTTCGCCCGCTGCGTGTCGATGCGATCCAACGCTTCGTGAAAGTGAGCTTCGAAGAGGAGATCCTGAATTTGTACCAACTGCTCGGCGAATTCGAAGCGCTCTCGGCGGGCGGGTTCGTCGGTCCGATCCGGTTCAGTCTTTGAGTTGCTGGCTGCTGACGCCTGATCCGCCTGGGATGGCTGTTCCGCTGGGGTTGGGGCAGCGGGAGCAGCGGTTTCGGGGACCGTCGCTCTCTCACGCAGAGAGGCGAGTTGCGCGCGGTAAGCTTGTGCGCTCGGCGCATCGGTGTCGCCGGCGGTCTCGGAGAGGTGCAGTGCCCGCTCCATGAAGCGTGCGGCTGCAGCGCGATCTCCCTGTTCTTTGTGAACACGCGCTAGACCGGCCAAGGTTTGCGCCGTGCGTTCCGACGCCTGCTCGTCGGTGTGTTTTTCGTAGATGGCCAGTGCCTTTTCGTATTGGCGCTGGGCCTCTCCCCAGACTTGTTCCTGCTCGGCTACGGAAGCGAGGGCATAGTGGGTGCCAGCGACGGCCGGGTGTTGCTCGCCCAAGGTTTCGAGGCGAAGTTTGAGCGCTTCGCGGTAGTGATCGCGGGCTTCGAAGAAAGCGCGGCGCGCGGCGAAGACGTCGCCCAGTTGTTGCGTTGCGGAGGCGATGTCCGCGGGCGAGGCGTGCGGTGAGTGCCGCCAAATGTTGAGGGCGTTGCGGTGCAGTGCTTCAGCTTCGTCAAATTTCTCGAGGCGGGCGTAGAGCGCGCCCAACGTGTTCAAAGTTTCGCCCACTTCGTAACTGCCGGGATGATTTGTGTTGCCCAGCCACAGAGCGCGTTCCAGGACGATCTCGGCTTTGTCGTAGAGCCCCGCAGCGATGTAGAGGCTCCCCAGCGAATTTAACGCCGCGATCAGGGGGCGGTGGTCGTTGCGGTCATAGGCCTCGTAGAGCGAGACGGACTCGAGATAGAGCGCTTCGGCCCGTTCGTTGTTTCCGAGCACGTGGTGGGAGTGAGCCAGCGCGGCGGCGGTTTGTCCCGCCGCGAGCGTACTTTCCGCGGCAGCGTGTCGTTCTTCGAGCGTTGCGGAATCCGGCCGCGGCAGGTTCGCTTCTGCGGTGCTGCGGTAGATGGCAAGCGCGCGTTCGAGCGGATCGATGGCGCGCGCGTGCTCACCGTGCTGTTGGAACAGCACGCCGGCCAATTGCTCGATTTCGCCCTGTTGTCCGGAGGCGTTCTCTAGTTTGGCGGCGGCTGCGCGGGCTCGGTTCAGGTATTCCTGAGCTCGCGAAAGGTTGCCTTCCAAGGAGAAAGCTTTGGCGGCGTGATAGAGCGCCAGCGCGTGGCGAGAATCGTCGGCCGCGAAATTCTCAGACAACTCGACGGTGGTGAGGAAGTGTTTCACCGCGATGGCGGATTCGCCGGCGGCCAGGGCGCGTTGTCCTGCCTGCATGTAGCGGCTGTACGAATCCTCTGCGTACGAAACGGGGCGGCTGGCCAACGTACCGGAAAGTGGCGGCGTTTGTACGCAGGCCAACAACCCCAGCACCGCCGCGCAAGCGATATGTAAGCCCATCTTCATGTTTCTGGTGGACTGTCACGTTTGAAATTATGGATCGGTGCGGTCGAGGTGGATGCGGAGTTGTCTTGCCTCGCACGCGGTTGTTGCACAGCGAACGGGGCCGGGGATGGGTTTCGTTGCGGAGGGCCTGGTGATCCTACGTGGCCAAGGGATCGTTGCGAAGCAATCCCCTCGAAGCGTGAGAAACGCTGCGCACCTGCTCCGGAGCCACAGGCCCGGAGCAACGGAAGCCCATCCCCGGCCAAACCACCCAGCCTGTGCATTACGGCCGCAGAGAAAGCTCGACAGTCCACCATACATATACACCCACAGAATTAACCCGGATTATTCATGAAGCGCCTACTGCGACTGCGTATCTGCCCGGTCTGGCGAATGATTTCAGCACTTGGCTCCTCGACGTACTGTCCAGTACGCCTCCGGTCCCAAACGCTGAAATCATTCGCCATCCCGGACATTTCCGCAGTCTCGCTAAGGCGCTTCATGAATAATCCGGGTTAAACGTGACAATCCGCTAGCAGGCTGCTGACAAAATTGGTGTTTGAGCTGTTGTCCGCGGATGGGCGACCGATTTGAGAGAAATGACCTCTCGCCGGTGTGGTTTGGCGATTCCGTCGTGCCCATCGA
>Ga0247727_10008196_pt1 | contig 19503 bp, 1 predicted proteins | sample WisWelCaveWW1625_FD_202498 | JGI IMG/M metagenome (GOLD analysis project Ga0247727, IMG submission 202498) | Biofilm microbial communities from Wishing Well Cave, Virginia, United States - WW16-25 | ecosystem: Environmental > Aquatic > Deep subsurface > Groundwater > Cave microbial mat | place... | reverse complement strand
GGCACACGGCAATTCCGCCGCCTGACAAAGGTCGCAATCGGTCGATGTTCGTAGATTTCCAAGCCCCTCGGTCTCATTTGTTCTCCATATGGCGATGGCGTGAAAGTCGCATGGTCAACTCGTTTCCCCTGGCGGGGCAAAGCCTGTGCATCTGTGAGAACAAGATGCACATAGAATACCAGCCCGACTTTGGGAAAGTTATGGTTGCGGCGAAAGATTTTTCAGTTTTTTGTTGAACTGACTAGCCAAGCAGGTTAACAAAGAATAGTTTATGTGGCCTGTACAGCAAATGCTTTAGGGGGGGAAGAGGCGAATCCGAAGCGGGAGGGGGCTGAGAGGGGAATGTAATTGCCGGTTGCTTAAACCTCATTCAATGATTGAGGTTTACGGTTGCTAATCCAGAGGGGAACTTTGCGACCGGTTTCGATCTGCTTCGGTTTTTGTGCTGATGCTCGGCAGTGGTAACGAACTGTCCCGGCCAGTTGGAATCGCTCACGGGGTCGCCGCTGTCGGTCGATGAACACGCCTCCTCAAAGAGATGGTTGCCTTCGGGCACCCACCGCCCACCTTCTCGCGGGCAGGCATTCTCGCCGCGGCGCACGTGGTTCGCGTCGTAGTCCCGAACGACCGCCAATCGGAGCGGATGTGTTTGCATCGCAATGGTTGCTGGCTATAGTGCCGGATCGACGAATTCCTAGCACCGGTTAGGAAGTCGCTGGGCGAGGGAATGATTTGCGAAATCCTTCATCAGGACAGCAGAAGCTTTCACGAGTTGCCTGCGGGCTTCGTGACCATTCGGCACACACACGCCTCTTTCGTCATTCATCTATCCGACCAACAAGGCAGAACAGGTCCCTGGGGTGCATACCATGAAAAAGCTGTTGTCGAGGTTCAGGAATCGTCAAGTGAGCTGGCAGGGCAATGATTCGGTGCGCGCGAAACAGACGGCCAGAGTCGGGCACACGTGGTCTCTCGAACGATTGGAAGACCGTTTGCTCCTCGCCGGCGGTGTGGATGTGCACACCGGGATCTTTACGTTTGAACCGACAACTGCCGCGACTGATCCGACGAATCCAAACCTCGTTGCCGTCGCGGCAGGATCAACACTTAAGCTTTCGACAGACGGTGGCGTAACGTTCCCCACGACCGTGGACTACTTAAATCTAATCCCGGCAGCCTATCGGTCGCAGCCGGGGTTTTTCGTGGATGGGGACTCCGACCTGGCCGTCGACGCCAACGGCAATATGTACTGGACAGCGCTTGCCTTCACAACCGCAACGCAAATTGACGTTTTTGTTTCTCGACGCGACGTGGCGACCGGCACTTTCGCCACGGCGGTACTCGTCACTAGTGCGTCGAACGATCCGCGGTTTGCCGACGCCGACGACAAGCAGTTTATCGCCGTGGACACAAATCCGCTAAGTTCGGCGTTTGGAAATGTTTATGTTGTCTGGACCAAGTTTGGTACGACGACAGATGTGTTCTTCAGTCGTTCGACCAATCAAGGCGCGACGTGGTCTTCTCCGCTTCAACTTTCTAACGCCACGACGGAAGGATTTGTTTGGCCGGCCGACGTCAGCGTCGGCCCCGCCGGGGACGTATACGTCGGGTACCACGCATTTACTTGCACGGCTGCCGACCTGGGCAGGACGTTCGTGCTGCGCTCGACCAACGGCGGTCAGTCGTTTCCCCAGAAGACCTTGGCTTTCGATCCCGGCGAAAGCGCAATCACGTGCAACGTGCAAGATCAGCCGGGCAACATTCCCAATACCGACTTTTGGATGCAAGGGGCGAATCAGCCGTACGTCTTGCCCGATCCGATTCGACCGGGCCGGGTCTACGTCATCAGCAACGATGATCCGAACAATGTTTATGGCAACGGCGATGACGCAGACATCGTCATTGCGACGTCGACCGACTTCGGTCAGACGTGGATGAACGGCACGGTGAATGTCGGACCCGCGGGAAACCTGGAAGTTTATCCGCGCGGTGCGATCAATGCTTCCGGCGTCCTCGCACTGAGTTGGTACGACAATCGAAGCGGCGCGACGAATGCTGCCGGCAACTTCTTGCTCGACGTGTACACAAGCTTCAGCGGCGACGGCGGTTTGACCTTCACGGCAGCGAGCCGGTTGAGCGATATCCCATTCGATCCCGACCTCGGCGCCCCGCAACGCTTTGCCGGCCCGCCGCCGACTCTGCGTATCGGAGAGTACAACGGGCTTTGGGCGGTGAATGGCAAGGCGTACTCTGCGTGGACCGGGAACAACATTCCGCCCACAGGCCAGGAGATCCTGTTCGACGCCTTCGCGATTGGTCTGTTTGTAACAACTGCCACACCATCCGGTCCGGCCACCGCGCCGGTCAGCTCCATCGACTTGACGTTTAGCGTCGAGGTAAATACAACGACTTTCAGCTCAAGCGATGTGATGATCATCGGCCCGAAAAATCAGACGATTTTCCCGCAATCCATCACACAACTCAGCCCGACTCGTTTCCGACTCAACATTGGCGGGCAGTCCACCCCTGGGACTTACACCTACACGCTTGGTCCGGATATTCGCGACTTCCCCGGCAACCAGATGGATCAGAACAACAACTTCACACCCGGCGAACCTGGTGTCGCGCCTGCCGGAGACCAATATCAGTCGAGCTTCTCGATCCCGCTGGATGACGTGAACACGTTCCCCCACCCGGCGTCGGCGAATAACCCGTCGATCGCGGTAAACCCATTCGATCAGAATTCCCTAGTGGGCGCATTTGAAGATGCTTCTGACTCGAACAATCCGCCTGGGTTCAGCGGTCGGAACCGCGTAGGGGTCATCACGTCGGACGACGGCGGTTTCTCGTGGCAGCACCGGTATGTTTCGATTCCGGTCACAGGCCTGCAGGCTTTCGATCCGACGCTGGCGTATGATTCCACCGGCCGTTTGGCCATGGCGGTCGGCGGTTTCGTGGATCCGTTCCTTTCCAAGTTCGCCCAACGCAACGGCATCTTTGTTTTCAAAAACGTCAATGACGGTCAGACTTGGAATCCCGTTGCTGGCGACGAGATTCTGCTAGCCGGCCAGCGCAATGATCCATTGGCTCCAATTGCGCCGTTGCCTTTAGGCACCACCAACTTTGACGATCACCCTTGGCTTACGTCCGATGATAACCCGACCAGCCCGCCACACACCAAAGACAATCTGTACACGGTTTGGACGCGATTTTATCCCGACGGCTTCTTCCGCAGCACGCTCACCGGTCTGGCGGCGGGTGGAACGGTCGGTGGCGGCGACATCTTTATTTCACGATCGAATGATTTTGGCCAAACCTGGTCTACCCCCCTGCTCATCACGGGCACCGTGCAGCAGCCGGGCAACGCACAAACCGGCACGACTGGAACCAGCTTTGTGCAGGGCCCCCGAGTTACTGTCGGGCCGAACGGCGACGTGTTCGTGGCCTATCAAATCGGCACACGCATCGACATGCAGCGGCTGGTACCCAGTTCCAGCGGCAACGGTTTCCGAACGATAGGAACCGGCACGAATATTCAAATGGTCGACGCCTCCGGCACGCCGGTGCCTCCTTCTCGGCCGTTTGGCACGGGTGTCGTGGCCTCGGTTGGGCAACCGTTCCCAACCAACCAGTTGTTCACTGTGAATGCGTTTCCGATGATCGAAATCGGCCCGGACCCGTGCACGGTGGGAGTGACGCCGGGTTGCGTGGTCGGGCGCAGCAATATGTACGTCGCGGTGGCGAACGACCCGGACGGCGTCGCGGTTGGCACGGACGGCGGCAACATCCGGTTTGTGCGCTCCATCGACGGCGGCGTCAACTGGCAAACACCTCAGACCTTGAACACCGACGCGGTCGGGAAGACACAATTCTTCCCGGCCCTGTCCGTCGACCAGTCGGGGAACATCGGCGTGAGCTGGTACGACGCATTCAACGATCCGGGCAATCACAATCTCGACGTGTTCGGACGTGCCAGTGCGGATGGCGGATCCAGTTTTGGTGCGGTCTCGCGCGTGACCGCGGCCGGATTCAATCCCGACTTGGGCTTGCCACCCACTCTGTCGCTCGGCGACCACATTGGCCTGGCGGCGTCGCAAGGCAATGCGTTTGTGCTCTGGACCGATACGCGGGTAGGTGTTCCAGGTGGTCAGCAGGAGGTCGTGTTCGACCGGTTCACGATCGGCCCGGCGGAGGTCGCCATTGGTCCGCGGGTCGTGGGCACATCGCCGCGCGACATTTTCGATCAGACCGCGTTGACGCCGGTCAGCGGCGTGGCACCGCCGGTGCGCACGATCACCGTCGAGTTCGACAAACCGCTGGACGAAGCGTTCGCCGAGGACCAGAGAAACTGGGACCTGAGGCGCACCGGGCCGGACGGCGTGTTCGACACGGAAGATGACGTCCAATACCGCGTGACCCCCGAGTTTTCGTCGAACCCGATCGATCCGGCCAATCGTGGCCGCGTCACGGTTTCGCTGGTCATCAACTTTGGTCTGAACCCGCTGACGTTTGGCGAGACGGCGCTGCCGGCGGGCAATTATCGGCTTACCGTGGAAGGGGACGACCCGATTCTCGGCCGCAACGGCTTCCGGCTGAACCAGACGATTGCGAACCCCTCTGGGGCCGACGACGTGCGGCACTTCAAGGTGGTCTACCCGTCGAGCTTCCCGACGGTGAACGTGGAGACGGGCACCGCGTTCGGCGGCCTTTCGACGCTCACCCCCCCGTTCAGTTCCACGAACGATACGTTGTCGCAGGCGATCGCGGTCAATCTGCGCGAGGGTACGGAGCACACCGCTCGCGGAACGATCGGCGGCGCGTCCGGGACCCGTGACGTGGACTTGTTCCGAGTTGATTTGAACGCGGGCGATCAGTTGATCGTCGATCTGGATGCGCGGGCGCCCCTGGAATCAGGCGCTGCGGCGCTGCCGCCGGGAACAACGCTCTTCGGTGCACTCCGCGTGTTTGACACAAGCGGCAATCAGCTCGCGCTGGCCACGAATGGGGCGGCCGATCCGGATACGGGCAACGTGTCGGATACCTCACTGACATTCAGTCCAACTCAGACCGGCACGTACTTCATCGGCGTGTCGTGCAACAACAACACGACATACAACCCGGCGGTCGCCGACAGCGGTGCGGTGTGTACGCTTGGTTTTACGGGCTTCTATGACCTTCAGGTGGCCGTCGCGCCGGACTACGATGTCAGTGCGACCCTGAACAACGACACGTTCCTGATCCCCGGGACCACGAATCAAGCGGCGACTAACGTGCGCCTGCGGCCCGGCGTCACGAACGTGATTCGTGCGGACGTTGGAGTGGACCCGAACACCAACGCCAACGACGTGGACCTTTACAAGGTCACGCTCGGGAACAAGGACCGGCTGGTCATCACCTTGGACTCGCAGGGCGAACTGACGAATCCGCTGGACGCGGCAATTCGCGTTTTCAATTCGGCCGGCGTGCAGGTCGCAATCAGTGATCCAGCCGGCGCGGGCGTTGATCCGTCGGTAACCATCGACATCGACGGCACGACGCTTGTCGCGGGCGACTACTACGTCGGCGTGTCGAGCACCGGCAACGTCGCGTACAACCCCGTTACAGGAACCGGCTATGCAGGCGGCAGCGACGCTGGTCAGTACGACCTCAAGCTGCTGCGCATTCCGCTGATCAACTTCGACACGGGCATGGGTGGTGATCGCGTGCTGTTCGCCCGAGCGGACTTCACGGGGGTCGAGACCGGTGCGGCGGACGCGCCGTTCAACAGCCTGCAAGAGGCGATCGATCGCGCCAAAGTGCTTTCGACTTCGCCCACCGACCGTCGAATCATTGTCGTACTGGGCAATGAGAAAGATGCCCCGTTCGTAGTGAACCCGTCGGACCCCGATCTGACGCGGCGGTCGTTCAACCTGGACTCGAATACCATGGAGATCCAGGCAGGCGCGATCGTGAAGCTGTTCAACTCGAACGCCGAGGTGACCGGCGCGCCATCCGAGCCGGCCGGTCGGTTGAATACGCGGGGAACGTTCAATGATCCAGTGATCTTTACCTCGCTGCGTGACGACACGCGTGGCGGCGATACGAATTTGGACGGCGGGGCGACGGTGGCGGACGATGAAGATTGGGGCGGTGTCCGATTCCAAGCGACTGGCGATCGGCCCGCGCTGCCGGGCACCGTGGCACTTGGTGAGGCGACCGGTCAATTCTCGCACGTTGATGGGGCCGAACTTCGCTTTGGCGGCGGCTTGGTCTCGGCTATCGGGCAGCGGTTCAGCCCGATTCACCTCGAAGGCGATTTCATCAACCGGATCGGTGCGACACCCGAGATCTTAAACAACTTGATCATCGACTCCGGGCAGCCGGCGATTTCCGCCGACTTCATCTCGCTGGCCGTTTGCGGTCCAGACCACACGGGAATCGTGCCTGAAATCGACGCGCGGATCGTCGCACTCACGGGTTGCCAGCCGTTTGCTGTGGGTAACAGCCCCGGGTTTGGACCACGGATCAACGGAAACCAGATCGCACGAGCCTCGATCAACGGCCTATTTGTTGAAGTCGGACAGATTTCCGGCGTATTACGCACACTGAATCTACCGATCGTGCTCGACGATCCGACCGTCGCACATGTGTTGACGGATAACTTGTTCATCGAGACGGGCGGCGGCACAACCGGCTCACTCACAATGCTGCCGGGCATCGATTTTGAAATTCAGTCGGCGGTGATCGACGTGCGCCAGGGCTTCCTTGACGCGCTCGGCGCCGCGGATCGACCCGTGGTGATTACCACCGTGCGTGACGACACCGGCGGACTCGGTGCCACGTATCAGGCCGGTGCCGGTGCGGATCATCGCGGCGAGCGCCAGCGTGACCAAGATGGAAACGATCTGCAGCGGATCCTGACGCCCGCGGGTGCGAATTATGAGGATTGGGGCGGCATTCGGTTTCAGCCGGGGACGCGCGGCGAGTTCCAATCGGCTGTGGTGGCATTTGGCGGCGGCAGCGTGCCGTACCAGGGCGGTATCTTCGTGCCGTTTAACATGATCGAAATCCTGGGTTGCCCGAACCCGGTGGCCGGCTGCGCCCCGTTGGTGCCGGCGGCAAACAATCCCCCGATTCAACAGCCGACGTACGTGAACATTCGCAACTCGAACATCCACCATGCATCGGGGGCGGCCATCTACGTGCGCACGGGCGAAGTGAATATTACCGGAAACCGAATCACGGACACGCGCGACGCGAACTTTGGCCGGCTCGATCGTGATGTGGGAGCGGCCATTTCGGTCGATCCCAACACGCTGGATACGGACAGTTACGAGCCGGGCAACACGTACGAAGCGCTGGTCGAGCCGGCGTTTCGCGGCAACGTGATCATACGCAACGCGCTGAATGCCTTGGACATTCGCGGCATTCGGACCGCCGGACAGATTCCGACTCCCGATGATGATCCCGGCGCCGGAACGCTCAGCGTGTTTGGCCGGTGGGATGATTCGGACCTTACGCATGTAATCCGAAGAGACTTGAACGTCGGCGCCGCGCGCAACAATGTGATCGCACCGAACGGCGCGGCCGTGAACTTGACGATCGATCCGGGCGTGATCGTGAAAATGGCGGGCACGAAGATAACCGTGATCGGCGACGGCGGCGGGTCGGGCGCGGCGTCCAGCCTGCACCTGGTCGGAATCGGCGCGGACGCAACATCGAACCCACCGACGCCCACCCGGCCGGTGATCATCACGTCGATTCAGGACGACGCAACGGTTGTCCGCGGCTTCAGCGTGGGGCCGGATTCGCTACCCGGCCTGGCCGGGGTGGATGATCCGGACTTTGAAACCGGCTTGCCCAACGGCATCGTGGATGATCCGGGCGAAATCGGCCTCGGCGATGACGTGCCCTTTGGTGCCACAGACAGCTCGGACCAGCACGACGTGAACAACACACCCGGTTCGGTCGGCGGGCCGAATCAATGGAACGGCGTTTTCTTCCAGTATTTTGCCGACGATCTGCCGGACGAATTCTCGCGCGTGAAGGGCGGCTCGGTAGTGGACCATGCGGAATTGAAGTACGCAAGCACGGCGATCACGGTGGAAGGCGGCGTGCGCCATTCTCCGTTCGCGTCCGATTCGTCAGACCTGGAAGGACCAGGTCCGATCACGGACACGCAACATCAGCGCCAGCTTTTTGATAACTCGGCCGCGGGCAGGCCGGATGGCGGCATGCCACGGCTTGGAAACCTGGGCCAATGGAATCCGGGCGATTACCCGCCGTCGCATCAAACGTATTTGGTCAGCGGCACGACGGGCTTTTCCACAAGCCTCGCGGCCGACGGCTGGATCGACGCCGGTGATGGCAACCAGTTCGCAATCCTTACCCAGCGCGACGTGGACATTTATGCGTTCACGGCGGACCCAGGTACGACGATCTGGGTCGATGTCGATGCGAGCAGTCCGGGCCTCAGCGTGGGCGCGGCGGTCTTTCGGTGGGACCCTGCCGGGGTCGGCTGTGCCGCGACGCTGATTGGTTATGACTCTCAAGACGTGCGTTCGGGCGGCACGATCAATGGAGTGACAACGACGGCGTTTCAGGATCCGGTAAACCATTTCAGCACGACCGGCGTTACCGGGAACTTCGACACGGCGCCGTACTACGCCACGGACCCGTTTAATGGAACTCCAATCACCACGGCTCCGAATGCCCCCTTTGCATCCGGCAACGCGTTCATTGGGCCGCTCGTTCTGCCGCAAGACACGTGCGGCAACGTGTATTTCGTCGCAGTGTTTCAAGGAATGGGACCAAATGGCGAGGCCCCGCAAGATCCATCAGCGCTGCGCGTGCTGCCTGGACCTTCGCGAATTCAGCCGCTGCGTGACGGCGGGTACGCGGTGACAGCGCCGTTTCAAGGTGATCAAACTTTCGATAACGACGCATTCGGTGGCAACCCGGTCGCCTTCGGCCAGTATCACGTGGAGGTTCGCACGACGAACTTTGGGTCCAACCCGACGATTCCCGCGGCGGGCCTGGAGGCGGCGATCACCAGTCAACCACAGCTCGACCCGGCGGCTTCAGTCTATTTGAATAGTTCCGTGTCCGTCCTGCGCGGCAATAACCAGACGGCCACCGGCCACGACCAGGGATACTTCGGCTCGGCCACGACCGATCTCGGCGCGTTTGATCCGGTTACCGGTCTCTGGACTATCAACACGACCGACTCGAACGGACCGGCCTTCGGACCGATAACCTTCTTCTACGACGCGCCAAACACGACCGCGATCAAGGGCGACTGGGACGGCGACGGCGATGATGACATCGGCACCTTTGATTCAGCCACCGGCACGTTCAATCTCGACCTGAATGGCAATCGCATCGTGGACGCAGGGGAAACCGGCATCCGCTTCGGTGGCGCAAGTGACCGGCCGATCGTAGGCGACTGGAACGGCGACGGCAAGGACGACATTGGTGTTTTTGGCGACGAAGACACGAACGACAACGGAGTACTCGACGCCCTTGAAGACACCGACGGGCGTGGCACACTCGACGCCGCACTCTTTACCCTGGACATCAACGGAAACCGCTCGGTGGAACCGGGCGAACGCGGTATCGATTTCCAACCGAACACCGGCTCCGCGGCGTCTTGGGTGCCGGTTTCCGGCGATTTCAATCGAGACGGGTTGGCCGATATCGGCGTGTTCGATTCGGCGAACGCCCAGTGGACGATCGATCTCAATGCGAACCGCCAAGTCGATCTGGGTGAATTCCCGACGACGGCGGCGGGCACATTTTTGCTCTTCGGCTCGCCCGGCGACACGCCCGTGACTGCCGACTGGGACGGGGATGGGGACACGGATTTGGGAACGTACACGGTGTCCGGCGGCGTGTTACGGCGCGACCTGGATGGCGACAGCCGGCTCGATTGCGGAGCAGACCTCGCGTGCGGTACGGGCGACCCGGGCGACGAACAGACGCTGTTCCTTGCGGGAGCTGTAGGCGACCTGCCGCTGGTGGGCAATGTCGGTGCGGCAGCCGGCCAGGAGTTCGTGCTGTTTCGGCCGAGCACCGGGCAGTTCTTCCGCGACTTGAACGACAACGGACTCGGTGACGATGGCTCGGTGGTGACTCCCAGCTTCGGACCCGCCTTCGCGGGTGTTCTGGGCGACTGGGATCGAGATGGCGACGACGACATGGCCGCCTTCAATCCACGGGGACCGGTCGGACCGTACCTGGGCAACTGGGCGATAGATCTGAACGGCAACGCGGCCTTTGGAGCCGGCGAAACACCGAACGCGACAACGACGGAAATGTCGTTTGACCGGCTGCGATCGATACCCATGGCTGGTGACTGGGACAGTGACGGTGACATTGATCCGGGCGTCTACAACCAGACGACGGGTACGTGGACTCTCGACGTACTCGGCGCATTGGACACGGCGGGCCTGCCGCACGGCGATCGGATCGTGTCGTTTGCCGAAGGGTCCATTCAATTTGGGGCCCAGGGCGAAGTGCCTGTTGTCGGCGACTGGGACGGTAACGGCCGCACGAATATCGGCGTCTTCAATCGAAGCACGGCCGAATGGGCACTGGACACGACCCCCGATCGCAGACAGAACCCTTGGGAAACCCGAATCCGTTTTGGCTTCACCGGTGCCCTTCCCGTTGTGGGTGATTGGAATGGCGACGGTCAAACTGACCTGGCGATCTTCCGGCCCGACGTGACACCGCGCACGCAAGGCGGTCTCTGGTCAATCGACTTTAACGGGAATCGCCAGATCGACGCTACGGAAGACGCGATACCGTTTGGCCCCATCCTGCAGCTCGATGCGACCGATCCGCTCGGCCTGCGACGCGTCGGTATGCCGCTTGTGGGCAACTTCGACCCGGACTTCAATCACCTGACGGGTGCGAACGGTCCGCTCAAGGCGGACGGTCGCAACCAGATTGTTGTGTACGGTTCGGAGGATTTGAACGCCGACAACGACGTGACGGACGTGATCGCGCTGCCCGGCCCGGGTGGCACGACGGTCAACGTGGCGGAGGATTTTGACGGCGACGGCATCAATGACTTCATTTGGTACGTGGACTTCAACGGCGACCACTTCCTCGATCCGGCTCTCGAACGCATCAGCTTCGATGTGGGCGCTCTCGGTTTGGACGTGCCGTTTCTGGGCGATTTCGACGGCGATCGTAGCGATGACCTGGGCACGTTCCGACCTTCCACGGGCCGCTGGCTCGCGGATCTCGACGGAAGTCGCAACTTAAGTCCAGGCCCCAGAGTGGTGCTTGATAATTTCAATGGCGGCACACTGAGCGGTTTCTCGTCGTTTGCAGACACGAACGGCACGGTTGGGACCGGATTTCCCAATGTCGTGTCCTTTGACACAACCGGCACCGGCGCGAGCCCCGCGGTTCACATGCAGGTTGGAAGCACCGGGGCACCGGCGGGACAGGCCGGCGGTGGCATATTCAAGAATTTCACTACGCAGTTGGGAACGATGACGGTGACGGCCGACGTGGCGGCATTCTCGGCGGCCGGCGATGCCGAGGCGGGCCTATTTCAATTGCTGGTGGACGGTGTAGTAGTCAACTCAACGGATTTGGGCCCGATTGCGGCGAACGCCACGGATCGAGGAACGCTCGCGATCACCATGGCGGTAACGCCCGGCCCCCATGAGATTCGATTCCGCGTGACACGAAGTCTCGCATCGGTAGCCGGCACCTCGCCCGAACAGTACATCGACAACGTTCGCGTCTCGGTGACGACTTCGGCCTCGGAAACGAACCCGAACGGATGGGCTGTCGGTGCCGGCCAACTGGCCCTGGGCGGCAACTGGGAGCGCGACGGCGGCGAGTTCCTCGTCGGTCCGAACGTGCAGTCTTTGGCCACTGCAGACTTTGACAATGACGGCAATCTGGACATTGTCACCGTGAACTTCGACAGCGCACCGAACGTGGGGCAGAACGGCGCCGCCGGCGTGACTAACGTCTGCACGGCCGTCGTGTGCGGCGTGTCGATACGCTATGGCGACGGGCGCGGAGGATTCGACGAGGTTGAGCAGAGACTGACGGCGGGCCAAAACCCGATCGCAGTGGCCGCTGCCGACATGAACGGCGACGGACGGCCTGACATTGTCGTCGCGAACTGGGGCGGCGACCGGCAGACGGACACCGTCGGGAACTTTGACGATACGGCCCCCGGCTCGCTCGCCGTGATTCGCAATCTCGGCAACCGCAACTACGTGCGACGACCAGGACACGACGCCAACGGGAACTCAGAAGTGGACCACTGGCCGCAACTTCCCGCGATCAATTGTCATCGGTGACTTTGTCGCGGTCGATCGCGCAAGCCCCTCCATTATTCCCGGCCGTGACGGGTTCCCTGACATCGCTGTGGCGCACTTCGGCACACTGGACGCCAATAACGATTGGGGCGTCTCAATCATTCCGAACGCCACCGGCCGGTGCTCGTCCGTCGCTGCTCGCATCCTTCTCGAAATCACTTGCAATGTGAACACGACCAGCGTTACGACGTTGACAAACACCCCGCTCGCAACAGCCGGGTTCGACGCGTTCAATCGTCCGATCTCGATCGCGGCCGCCGATCTGAACGGCGATGGCTACCTCGATCTGATCACCGGGAACGTTTCCAATGCCACGACCCCTGCGACAACGCTGACTGTGTTGCACGGCTCATCGCTGGGAACGACGTTTAACCTGAACGCCACGCAGATCATTAATCAGTCCATCGCCCCGTTCGGTCGTGATCCTGAAGGCATTGCGATTGCGGCACATAAACAGCCGTTATTCACTTTCCGTCAGACCGGTGCGGGTTTGGTGAATGCACAAACGCAGTCGGCCGATCAGATAAACGCCCAGGTGGCCAATATTGCCGGCGGTGTGGCGAGCAGCGTGGTTATCCAAGGGTCGGCACGCCAACCGGACGGATTGACAATTCAAAACTTTGGCCCTGGCGGTGCGACAGACGCCGGAAGAATCTACGTTTCGGGAACGGATGTCGGCACCCTGAATCCGGATGTGGCCTCGTTCACGGATACATTGGGTCGAACCTATAACGATGGTAACGCATTCGCGCATCGACTTCACTCGCTCGATCAATCAACGGGTGGGCTGCTGCATTCGAACCTTTTGACTCCGCTCGTTCAGGGGACCAACGAAGGACCACGACTTTTCGAACTTCAGTCGAGTCGTGTCCAGGCAACTAACACCTACAGCACATTTGGCATTGCCAACGTCGTGAACGGCGGTGGAAACATCCGTGTCACGGCTTCTCATTTGTTTCCAGGTATTCAAGGAAACCAGTTCCAGCTCGACTTTATCTTGCACCCGACATCCGGTGCAGCGACCGATGTTCTGGTAGTAGGATCCGCGACAGGAACATGTACCGCTACGCTGAACGTATTCGTGAGACTTTTGAACAACGGCACCGATGTGCAGGAGACCACCAGCGGCGTTGTGGCCGCGCTGAACAGCGCACTATTCGATCCTCGCACGCTCGCGACCAATCCCACGTCCACAACGGCCCCCAATGTTCCGGCCACGACCGGCAAACGACTCTTCTTCGCGCAAGTAATCAGCGGTGGCGGTAGCTTTTTCCTGGGCGACAACGACACGCTTGGCTCACCGGCCGTGGCCCAAAACGTGGGCACTCCATTCGCGGGAGATCCACCCCCGGGTCCACCGAACCGACCGCCTGTCCCAGTGGTTCCCACACCTTTGCCGACCGTAACTCTAGCGGGCGGAACGGGCGGCAGTTTCCACGACGAGCAGCTCGATCTGCGAGGGCTTGCCATCCACCCGGGACCTGGAGGCCTCACCGGACAACTGATTGGTGTGATGGGCGGCCCGAACCGGCGCTACCCGCGACCCACTGCCGGATTCAATTTCCAGCGCAGCGCAAGTTTGAGTGACGCAGACGCGACGACGACTGAAGGCGACGTAATCAACGCCGGTGAGTTCACCAACGAGTTTCAAGCCTTTGGTGCGACGGGCTCGTTCTTTACCGTTAACCGTCTCACCGGGGCAGTGACGGTACTCGGTTCTGACGCGTGCAATCTGCTCTTCCCCGAAGGCTTAGCTTTCCGACCCAATGGGACCGGAACTGGAACGACGTTGGCGACGGCACCGAGCCTACTCGTGAGCGATACGGAGTTTCTCCCAGGGTTCGGGCTGACTAGCACACCGTCAAGCTTGTACCAGGTGGATTACTTGACGAATCCGGGCACGAACTTCTCCAATTCAAGTGTTGTTGCGGCGGTCGGCGGATTGACTTTCACATCGGTGACCAGTCTCGATGTCGCTGACTTTGGCCTGAACGGTCAGAGTGGCAGCGGCATGCTGTACGGCACGGCCACCGGCGGCGACGGCACCACCGCGAACCAGTTCGCCCAGGGATTGATTCGCATCGAACCGCAGGTGCCGGCTACCAATATTCTCACCACGGTGAACACGACATTCATCGGAAACTTCAAGGTCGGTGGATTTGGCTCCATCATTCCCGAGAACACGAATGCCGATTCGTACAACACGGTCGTGTTTGGTCGGCCCACGTCCTATGATTTCAACGGCGATGCCCGGCCGGACGTGGTGACGGCGAATGTCGCGACACAATTCGCCGGTCCCGACAACGTCTCCGTACTGATCAACAACACGCGCGTCGCGGGCCAGCGAACCCTTGCACCACTCCCGAACGGAACACTCGCCGCATTCCCAGGTGCCACGTTCCTTGCTCCCCAGATTCTGCCGGTTTCGAGTCCAACCACGGGTACCTCGACGCGCGGAATCGATCCACACTCGGTGGCACTCGGAGACTTGGGTGGTCCTCAGCGACTCGTAAACGACGTAAACGGGAATGGCACGTTTGAAGCCGGCGACGTTCAAGTACCAATCCTTGATATCGTGGCCGTCAACCGGGCCACGGCCGACGTCACGGTGCTGATCAATCGGCAAGTGACGAACGTGCTGGACGACGACTTCGAGGCACCGGGCGAAACCTTTTGTACCGTGCCGAACCCCCAGCGCGCTCCGGCGGCTAGTATCATGACGCAGTATTACATCGACAACACCGCGGCAGGCATCGGGGCCGGTGCACTGGGCAACGGCGAATGGAACATCACGGGGAATTGCAGCATCGGCCACTCGGACCCGACCAGTCCCATCGCGGCAGCTCACTCGGGAACGACGAGCTTCTACTACGGGTTCGGTGAAACAGCGACTAATTCGCCAAGCCGTGGCACGTATACGCCGAGCACGGAGGGCGCATTCTACACTCGACAATTCGTCGTGCCATCGAACGGACAGATCAGGTTTAACAGCCTTCTGGCCTTTGAAGTGGGTGGCGAAGTGGCGGAAGTCGCCGTCGTAACTTCCGCCAGCGCTGGGGCCGGCGCGGACACCGTGCTGGCGGTGCTCGCCAACACCACCGGAACGCCCGGCGTGACACAGCTTACCGGCAACTTCCCCACTCAGGCCGGCGCAACCTTCATCAATGAAACTCTGAACTTCCCGCAGTTCTTGACGGGCCAGACGGCGCGAATGCGGTTCCGATTTCAGACGAACTCGCAAGTGGAAATCGAAGGCTGGTACCTTGACGATATCGTCGTCAGTGCGCCGCCGTTTACTGCGAACGTGGAAAGTCCGTTCCCGGTCGGCCAGAACACGGGCCGTTCCGCGCCGCGTACGCTCGCACTCGGCCACTTCAATAATGACAACTCCGATGCGTTTACAGGTGGTCCACGAACCACCTCCGATGGCGCACTCATCGTCGGGTCCGGCGATACGCTCGATGTGATCACGGTGAACAGCGAAGACCAATACGCCTTGCCCGAAGTGCCGCGACCGCAGGGGCGTTTCCAGATCAAGAACTCGAAGTTCATTGACAACTCGGCGAACGCGATCCTGGTGGACAGCCAGGTAACGACGGGACCGACGGGGGTCAATAACGCGGATGCGAGCCGGATCGTGCCCGCCGGCGTGCTCAACCGACGGCTCGTTCCCGGTGTCGAGATCATCAACAACGTGTTCATTCGCAACGCCACGGGTGTCAGGCTTGAGGGCATCCCCGGCGCGTCCACGACCGGAACGATTCCGCAGATTCATCATCAGTTCCCGTTCCACCAGGTGGTGAACAACAGTTTTTCGCAGAACGGGACTTCGATCATGGTTCGGGACGGCGCGGCGCCGACGATTCAGAACAACATCATTGCCAATTCGACGACGCTCGGGCTGGATGTGGATCCGGCCTCGCAGTCCTCGCTGATCGTTCTCGATCCGACCCTGACGCCGCCGTCGTTGACCAGCGTGCCGCTGACGATCGCCGGCTTCAACCTTTACTTCTCGAACGGCACGCATACGAACCTGCCGGCCGGCCAGAACAACAATGCTCGTTTTGGTGACCCGCTTTATGTCAATCCGGCGAGCGACCTGCGCATTCAGCGCAATTCCGCGGCCATCGATCAGGCACTATCCAACCTGGCTGACCGGCTGGAATTCGCCCGGCAGTCAATCGATAAGAGTTCGCGAGCAAACGTGGTTGCGGGTGACCCCGCCGGTGTTCCAGATCTGACGTTTGCATCGGCCGATACAAACCCGGAACGAACAATCCCCGAACCGATCTTCGGCGCCGAACGAATCGTGACGAACCAGCCGAACGTGGGTGACCACGTCACGCGCGACCACGACGGCCTCGACCGCTTGGACGACCCGGCAACGACCAACGTCGGTGTCGGTACCGACCCGTTTCTCGATATCGGCGGCTATGATCTGCGCGACCTGTTGGAACCGATCGTTCAACTCCTGGTCGTCAATGCTCCGTCCGATCATGGCGAGCAGAATGAATCGCTGCCGATCGTGACTCGAACCACGACCCCGACGTTCCGCGGGCTGGTGACCGACGACTCCAATGACGTTGGCTGCACGCTGGCCACGCCCTGCACGGGCCTGCGCGTTCAAATCGACGTGGACGGCGACGGGTTCGACGACGGCACGACGTTTACGACACTCTTGACCGATCCGGCGACGGGCGACCCGGTAGTATTTCCCGGCACGAACCTGTTGCAGGGCGAGTTCTTCATCACCACGAGCACGCCGATCCCGAACGGGACAACGGCCACGGTGCGAGTGCGCGTTTTCGATCGGTCTAACAATCCATCTCTAATTGTCTCGTCCTCGGTTTCTGTCGATACCGTGGCGCCGGCCGTACCCGCGAACATTGGAATTCCCGCCGGTGGTCGCATCGTGGTGCCGTTCTCCGAGAATATCCTACTGCTCCAGGACGACCTGAAGTCGTATTGGCAGCTTGAGGACCGGCCCGGCTCACACCTACTGGGTGACACAACAACGAGTCTGACTTCCGATGGTTCGCTGTTCGGTAATACGGGAACCATTTCCGGCGACTTGTACTCGATCTCAAATTGTAACCTGATTGCCCGCGTAAGTGCGGCAACGTCGAGTTGCGTCGCCCCGGCGGCGGCACTCACCAACTCGTTCATCGACGGATCCGTCTCATCCGCCCTGTTCCGAGGACCCTACGACAACGCACCGGGCCAACGAGAATCCGCGGCCCTCAACACCTCGGACAAGGCCCTCATCAAGGTCACCGACAACGCCAACCAGAGTCTCGACCTGGTGCCGCACCGGTCGAGCATGACCACAAACCTGCTGGACGTGATGGGCAGCCCAACGCCGTTCGTCAACGCGAACATCCGGTACACCGCCGACATGGCGAACCGGTTGGGCAACGATATCTCGATCGAATACCGGCCGAACCCGACGCCGAACATGGTGGTGTTTGTGCCACAGACGGTGACACGAAGCATCGTGGTGATGCTGCGTACGACCGCAGGCGGCGCCATCGACGCTTCCAACACTGCCAATGCAGTGGTCGCGGCCATTGCGGCAGAGCCGACCGCGGCTGCACTGGTCGATGCGGTCGCACTCGGAACTGGCGCTGGAGTCGTTCGCGACATGACGCCGCAGTTCCTCACCAGCGGCACGGACGGCGAATTCTCGCTGATGTTCTCAATCAACCCGCTCGACTTTGGCGTCGAGCCGAACTTCCCTGATCCGACGATCAGGCCGATTCTCGGCAAGCACACGGACGGCACGTTTGACGGCGGCTGGCGAGCGTACTTGGAAGATGACGGCACGAAGCTGAACACCGAAGACACAAACGGCGACGGCGTGTTGTCGGGGGCCGAAGACGTGAATAACAACGGCCGGCTCGATACGAATGGGTTCAAAGACTACATGGTGTTCGAGGTGTTCCCGGTCGGGCGTGCGGCGGCTGCATCCCTTACGACGCAGCTTGTGGGAAACAACAATGACCTCACGTACACCGCCAACAACCGCGGGGCCGCGGGTAATTCGATTCGCTTGCAATATGTCGTGCCCGCGACCTCGAACCCAACTACGACCGTGGCGGTGGCCCAGCAAAGGGCGTTCGTTGAGACCATCTTCGGCGGTTCGAATAACGACATTCGGTTTACGGCTCCGGCACAGTTGAGCGCGCCCGGGCCGTTTATTGCAGGTTCCGCCGGCAATAATTTCCGCGTTCAGTTTGTGGCTACCGGCATCAACTCGCCACTTTCCGTCCAGAAGAGCGGCGATCATTTTACGGTGCTCTTGAAGACAGACGGCAGCGGGCGGCCGGTAAGCACGGCCGACGAAGTCGTGGCCTTCTTCAACACGTTCGCCGGAACGCTGCCGATCACCGAACGGCTTGTAGCGAGCTACGTGGGAACCGATGGCAGCGGTACCGGCACGCAGGCAGTTGGTGTGTTTCCGCTCACGGCACTGGCGGGCGGCGACGATTTGATCACGGTTACACTGCGCAACCAAACCAAGGCCGCATCGACGGACAACTGCAACGGGTTCACGGTAGCGAATCCGGGCACGTCCACACTGCCGCCGGCCAGCGAAGTGTGCCAGGCGGTCAATTTGAACGGCGATGCATCCAGTCTGTTGACCACGTCTCTGGCGCCGCTTAGCAATGCCAGCGGAATCGTTAGCGGCTTGGTGCCGCAGGCCCTTGCGAGCGGTGCCGATACGCAAAGCTTCCGGTCCGCCTCGTCCATCTCAAGCAAGACGTGGACGCACGTGGCCATCACCTACAACTCGGCGATTCAGCAGCGGCCCGTAGACCCGCCGGGATTGGCGCGAATGTACCTGAACGGGATCGTCAACAATCGCTCGCAAACGACTCTGGGATTGTCGGACACGGCCGCGAATGTGCCATTCACCATCGGCGGATTTGCAAATCCGACGGGTGCGGCCCAAGCGTTCTATCCGTCGTTTGACGGGCTCATTGATGAAGTCCAAACCTGGTCTCGCGATCTGTCTCAAGAAATGGTGCAAGCGTTGCGGTTGCAGGAACTGCCCCGAACGATCGATGTCGTGGCTGCCAATGGCGACCAGTTCGACCCGCAAGGTGACGGCAACTTCTTCAACGACGGTAATGAGGTCACGATCGGGCTGCCAACCATCGTGTCGCTCGCCGGC